>OOCQ01000467.1_pt1 | contig 34383 bp, 24 predicted proteins | sample 1671121 | NCBI WGS metagenome assembly OOCQ01 (sample SAMN06348124, study PRJEB24527) | human gut metagenome | biome: human gut; feature: ankylosing spondylitis patient; material: feces | host: Homo sapiens | place: China | collected 2015-10 | reverse complement strand
TCTTAATATAAGTTATTGATTTACAGACGATTAAATATTAATTTAACGCAGTATTAATTTATAGAATATAGTTTTTATATAGAGATAGAGTAGTATGGAAGAAGAAATCATCCAACCGATTGACCACGAGCTGCTGAAGAGCGAGTTGACTCCCGACAAGCAGCTTCGCATGACCAATAAGAGCCATAACGAGATTTACATCGTTACGGCAAATGACTCGCCAAATGTGTTGAAGGAGATTGGGCGCCTTCGTGAAATCGCTTTCCGTGAGGCTGGCGGTGGAACCGGGAAATCGATGGATCTTGACGAATTCGACTTTGGAGACAACTGCTATAAGCAGCTCATCGTCTGGAATCCGGAGGCCAGCGAGATTATCGGTGGTTACCGTTATCTGCTGGGCAAGGATTGGCAGCTCGACGAGAAGGGCCAGCCAAAGCTCGCCACCAGCCACATGTTCCATTTCTCCGATAAGTTCCTGAAGGAATACATGCCCTACACCGTGGAGTTGGGCCGTTCGTTCGTTTCTATTGAGTATCAGAATGTTCGCAAGAACAGCAAGAGCATCTTTGCCCTGGATAATCTCTGGGATGGCTTGGGTGCCCTGACTGTGCTTTATCCTGAGGTGAAGTATTTCTTTGGCAAGATGACGATGTATCCATCTTACATCCGTCGTGGTCGCGACATGATTCTCTACTTCCTCAAGAAGCATTTTGATGACAAGGAGAACCTGGTGATTCCGATGAAGCCATTGAAGTTGGAGACTCCTGAGAGCGAGATGGAGAAGATTTTCACCGAGGAAGATTTCCGAGCTGATTATCGCATTCTGAATCGTGAAATCAGAGAGTTGGGCTTCAACATTCCTCCGTTGGTGAATGCGTATATGAATCTGAGTCCTACCATGAAGCTTTTCGGCACCGCCATCAACTATGGTTTCGGTGATGTAGAGGAGACGGGTATTCTCATAGCCGTGGATGAGATTCTTGAAGAGAAGCGTGTTCGCCACATCAATAGTTTCATAAAGGAGCATCCTGAGGCGCTGAAGATAACCAGTGGTGCCAACAAAATTTTCTATAAGGAAAAAGAATAATAAAACAACAGCAAAAATCCCATGTCCTTATTGCCGGAAAGCAATAAGGGCATGGGATTTTAGCTTTGTGTTATGCTGAGACGTTTGGAATAACTGAGCTTTCGCAGGTGGTTCATGAACCATTTGCGAATATTTATGGCGACCCGGCGATTAATGCCTGGTTATGGCAAAAAGTTGCCCTCTTTCAGGGCAATATCTTGCCATAACCAGGCATTTTTTGCTTTGATACTTAGCTGCTTTCTGATGAATATCTGTTTAGCTATATCCGGATGGGGCAGCAGATAATCTCTGAAGCAACGTGGCTCTGCAGCCTGGAATCCTAGATGCAGAAAATGCAAAAACTACTTCACACTACACTAAGTATAGCTAAAATGGTTGAACTTCAGGGCGTTATATGGCGTGTAGTGTCTGCTTCCACACTACACCACACTACACTTTTTTGCTTGGCTTGTTTTGAAAGCCATTTTACATCGAATAATATTGTTTGGCCCTCTGAGTGTAGTGTGGTGTAGTATTCGTGTAGTGGTAGAGAGGGTATTGCACTTATTTAAACTACTGTTTAATAGGTAGTTATAACAAAATCGTGTAGTGTGAAGTAGATTTTGCAATTTTGCATTTTCCTGTAGAGGTCGCGACCTCTGCAAATTAGTTCGCAAGGTTAAATTATCTTAATGAATATTGGAAATGGCAGCGGAATTTTGGTGTTATGTGTCGAAAAGTGTATCTTTGCGCAGGATTTATGTGTCAGAAAGTGTGCTGGTAGCATGGTTTCATGTGTTGAAAAGTGTATTAATCTGGCACTTTCATGTGTCTAAAAGTGTAAAGGTATGAAGAGAAAGGTATATGAACAGCTTCTGGAATGGAAGAATCAGGAGCATCACAAGCCATTGCTCCTTAATGGCGTAAGACAGTGTGGAAAGACTTATGTACTTAAGGCATTCGGTAAGCAGGAATTTGATAGTCTGGCTTATGTAAGTTGCGATAGGAACGTAAACCTGCAGGCCATCTATTCGGGTGATTTTGATGTAGCCAGAATCATTCAGGGCTTAAGTGCCTTGACAGGGGTAGATATTATCCCTGGTAAAACACTTATTTTCCTGGATGAAGTGCAGGCATTTCCTCAGGCTTTAGAGGCTTTGAAATATTTCTGTGAAGATGCTCCGCAATATCATATTGCAGTGGCCGGTTCTCTGCTGGGAGTAGCTTTGCATGCAGGGGTCTCGTTTCCTGTAGGAAAGGTGCAGACTTTACGCCTCTTTCCGATGGATTTTGAGGAGTTTCTCATGGCGATGGGCGAGGAGCAGTTGCTGAAGCTGATGCACAGCCATGATTATGAACTGATGAATGCTTTTCATGAAAAACTGAAGGACTTGCTGCGACAATATTATTATGTAGGTGGTATGCCCGAAGTGGTAAAGGCTTTTGTTGAAAACAAGTTGCTCAATCAGGTGCGCAGTCTGCAGAACGAGATTCTTTCCAACTATGCCAGTGATTTCTCCAAGCATGCTCCGTCACAGGAAGTACCCCGAATCGATATGGTTTGGCAGTCTATTCTGGGGCAGTTGTCGAAGGAGAACAAAAAGTTTGTCTATGGCGTATTGAAGAAGGGCGGCAGGGCCAAGGAATTTGAGCTTGCCATCCAGTGGCTGGTGGATGCTGGACTGGTGTATAAGATAACAAAGGTGTCAAAGCCGGAGTTACCTCTGAAATTTTATGAAGATTTATCAGCGTTTAAACTCTATTTATGCGATTGCGGGTTGATGGGTGCCATGGCTGATACGCCTGCCAAGGAGGTTCTTTTGGGTGATACGATATTTACGGAATATAAAGGGGCTTTCACGGAACAGTATGTGTTGCAGCAGTTGCTTGCATCCGGGTTAAAGCATATCTATTATTACAGTTCTGATACCTCTCGTATGGAAATGGATTTCCTGATTCAGCGTGATGGTGCCTTGTTGCCTATTGAGGTAAAAGGAGGTACAAGCGTTAAGGCTACCTCGCTTCATCATTATCTGATGGATCATCCTGATATTTCAGCTATTCGTTATTCCATGTTGCCTTATCGCCAGCAGGCTAATATCACCAACATGCCATTATATGGGGTGTTCTTATAATAAGAAGAAAAAAATAACACGGACAAATTCAATTTGTCCGGCTCTTTTGTCCGGACGCTTGCAAATCGCTAATTATTAATGGTTTATAAGCCTTCGGACAATTTGTCCGGACAAATTCAATTTGTCCGTGTTATTTTTTTAGTTTGAAAAATGCCTGTTTCCGCTGAATTTTGATGTAAGCAGTGGCGGTTCAGAGCAGATGTTTATCTGTTTCTTCAGGGAAAAACATGGGGTTTCTACTCCGATACGATGAGTTGGCATACTTAAAACTATGAGTTAGCAACCATAAAACTATGAGTTAGTTTTTTTAACATAAAGCTCTAAAGCCCGTATGCCAGCTTTGTTTCTATACTATCGGCAGACTTATTCCGTTGATCTTCTGATAAATATCTAAGGCATAGATATCCGTCATGCCGCTGATGTAATCCAATACTGCCATGAGACGTTCTTCCAGACTCTCGTTCTCGATGTCGTACTGGCTGCTTACCCGGCGCAGAAGCTGCTTGGAGTAGAAACGGGACGGGTTGACGGCGGCATCGATGAATACCTCCATCAGCGTAGCCATGATCTTGTAACCCGAAAGCTCGATGTCGAGAACGGGCTTGCTGGCATAAATCTTCTTTCTCGAAACCTGGGTACAGGTGATGTAGGCATTGCGCTCGTGCTCCGAGATGTGGTCGATGAGGGCTCCCTCGAAGGTGCCGGCAAGAATCTCTTCCTCGTGGTCGAGGAATGCCTTTACGCATTCGTTCTCCAGTTTGCCTATCACGCAGGCTCTCATATATACCACCTGCTCGTTTTCATCGGTCAGTTCCTCGTCGATGATGCGCTGGCGAATCTTCTTTTTCGTGGTTTCATCGAAGAAGCCGAGCAATAAATCGGCGGTTTCATCGAAGGAAAGAATCTTCAGCTTGTGCGAATCCTCGATGTCCATAATCTCATAACAGATGTCATCAGCTGCCTCTACCATATACACCAGCGGGTGGCGGGCGTACCTCAGCGGTTCGCCTTCGGCAGACAGGCGGCGGATGCCCAATTCATCGGCAACTTTCTGGTAAGTAGCCGCTTCGGATGTAAAAAAGCCGAATTTACCGTGGTCGCCAGCCAGACTGCTGGCAAAAGGATATTTCACGATGGCGGCAAGCATCGGATAAGTCATCACAAAACCACCCTGGCGACGGCCCTTGAAGCGGTGCGTCAGGATTCTGAAGCCGTTGGCATTACCCTCGTAATGGGTGATATCATCCCAAAACTGCGATGAAACCGCCGATTTCAGGCTCTGGCCTGCTCCTTCGCTGAAGAAAGTCTGGATGGCTTTCTCGCCGGAATGGCCGAAGGGAGGATTGCCCAAGTCGTGTGCCAGACAGGCTGCGCTCACGATGGTTCCTATCTCTTCGAAGAGGGTATCCTTCAGCTCCGGACGCTTCTGGATGATGCGGCGGGAGATGTCGTTGCCCAGCGACATGCCCACGCTCGATACTTCCAGGCTGTGGGTGAGTCGGTTGTGTACGAAGATGCTGCCCGGCAGCGGGAATACCTGCGTCTTGTTCTGCAGGCGGCGGAATGCCGATGAAAAGATAAGACGGTCGTAATCGCGCTTGAATTCAGAGCGATCGTCGTGGCGTTCGGCATGCTTATGCTCCTGTCCGAAGCGCTTGTTTGATATGAGTTGTTTCCATTCCATAATCCATCTGTTATATAAGTGATTCTTACTATCCTTTCATTTCTGATGCGCAAAAATACATGAAAGTGCGCATAAATCAAAATAAAAAACAATAAATTATATCATTTTCACTTATAAAATGCGATTATTCGCCTAAAAAGCAGTATTTTTGCAGAAAATTCTAGAATTATGCTGAAAGTAAAGATTATCAATAAGGGGCATCAGCCTCTCCCTGCGTTTGCCACACCTCAGAGTGCGGGCATGGACTTGCGTGCTAACATTGACGAAGCCATCGTGCTCCATCCTATGGAGCGCCGACTGGTTCCTACGGGTCTTTTCATGGCTCTGCCAGTGGGATACGAGGCACAGATACGTCCACGCAGCGGTCTTGCCCTGAAGCATGGCATCACCGTGCTCAACACGCCGGGCACCATTGATGCCGACTATCGCGGCGAAATCATGGTGCTGCTCATCAACTTCTCGCAGGAAGACTTTGTCATCAACGATGGGGAGCGCATCGCCCAGATGGTGCTTGCCAAGCACGAACAGTGCGATTTCATCGAGGTGGAAGAGCTGGATGAAACCGAGCGTGGCGCCGGTGGATACGGACATACCGGAGTGAAATAACATCAGAACAGAACATTAAAAAATAGAGAAAGCGAAAGGGAAAGATATCGTGAAGAGAATTTATGGAAATAAGGGCTTCTGGGTGGCTGTGGCGCTGGTAGGCGTGATGGCCTTGCCTTCGTTGGCCCGTAAGAAAAAGGTGCAGCCAGCGAAGCAGCAGACTGTTTGGGTGGATTCGCTTTCACCCAACGACCGCAAGCGATTTGAATACTTCTTTACCGAGGCGGCACGACAGCATGCGGCGGGTAACCTAACTGCTGCCTTCGATCTCTTCGAGCATGCCCGGAAGATAGACCCTCGTGCGGCTGAGGTATATTTCTACCAGTCGCTCTATTATACCCAGTTGAAGGAGGATTCCCTGGCGCTGGAGTGCATGAACAAGGCCATCGCCCTGAATCCCGACAACCTGACCTACGTGGAGCGCCTTGCCCAATACTATATAGGTATGGGACAATACGACAAGGCCATCGGTTCCTACGAGGCACTCTATGCCAAGAACCACAACAACACCGATGCCCTCCGCATCCTGGCGCAGCTCTACCAGCAGCAGAAAAACTACCGCATGATGCTCAACACCGTGGGCAGACTGGAGACGGAGGAAGGCGAGAGCGAACAGCTTACCCTGACCAAGATGCGCATCTACGAGATGATGAACGACCCGAAGGCGGCTTATAATGAACTGAAGACGCTCTCGGAACAGCATCCACTAGATATGGTGTATAAGACGATGCTCGGCAATTGGCTGATGCAGCACAACCGGCAGAAGGAGGCATTCAGGTATTTTACCGATGCCCTGAAGGAAGAGCCTGATAATGCCTACGCCCAGATGTCGCTCTACGACTACTATAATGCTACCAAGCAGGAGGACCAGGCGCACCAGATGCTCGACAAGATATTGATGGGTAAGAAGACGGATACCGAAACCAAGATTATGATGTTCCGTTCCTATATCCAGACCAACGAGAGTGAGGGTGGCGATTCTACCAAGGTACTCGCCCTTTTCGACAGAGTGCTCAACCAGCCGGCACCTTCATCAGAGGTAGCCGAGTTGCGAGCTGCCTATATGAGCCTGAAGAATATGCCTACCGACACGGTGAATGCGGCATTCCAGAAGGTGCTCAGCATTGCACCGGATAATGTAAGCGCCCGTCTGCAGCTTATCCAGAATCTCTGGAACCAGCGTAAATATGGCGAAGTCATCGAGCAGTCGCACGCTGCCCATCAGTATAACCCCGAGGAAATGGTGTTCTATTACTTCGGTGGAATGGCGTATTATCAGAAGGACGACGAAGACCATGCACTCAACGAGTTCAGACTGGGAGTGGCTCAGGTTAACGAGCAGTCGAATAAGGATTTGGTTTCCGATCTCTATGCCGTGATGGGCGACATTCTGTATAAGAAAGGCAGAACGGAGGAGTCGATGGCTGCCTACGATTCCTGCCTGCAATGGAAGGACGACAACGTGATGGCGCTGAACAACTACGCCTATTATCTGAGCGAGCAGGGCAAGGACCTGCACAAGGCGGAATCGATGAGCTACAAGACCATCAAGGCAGAACCGAACAACGGCACATATCTTGACACCTATGCTTGGATCCTGTTTATGCAGGAACGCTATGCAGATGCCAAGACTTATATAGACGCAGCATTGAAAAACCGCGATTCCACCGAGAATAACAGTGCCGTTCTGGAACATGCGGGCGATATTTACGCCATGAACGGAATTACCGATGAAGCCGTGGAATATTGGAAAAAAGCCAAGACCGACGATTATCCATCGCCTACGCTTGATTGGAAAATAAAGAACAAACAATATATCTCTGAAGAAGAATTCCAGAAAAGGATGAATCCGGCTGTAGCCGAGGTGAAGAAGCAGAAAACCACCGGCAAGGCTACGGGCAGAAAAACAAAAAGAGGTAGAAAGAAATAAGAAAGGATAAGAAGAAAATGAAAGTGATGAACAATTTGAAGATGGCAGTGGCTGCCGTGGCTCTTCTGCTGATGGCTTCTTGCGGCTCTACCAAGAAGATGGAAGGAACGGGCAAGGTGAATGCCCAGAACAAGAAGACCGAGACCAAGGCTGCGGATGCAGAGAAGGCGGCTGCAATCAGAAATTTGGCTTATGTGCAGAAGGTGGCCGACAACCAGGTGTACGCCAAGAACATCGTGGGTAATATGACGTTCAATCTGCAGGCGGGAAACAAGGATATCACCGTGCCTGGCAAGTTGAGCATGCGCAAGGACGAGGTAATCCGCATTCAGCTCTTTATCCCTATCTTGGGTTCCGAGGTAGGCAGATTGGAGTTTACGCCTAGCTATGTGCTCATTGTTGACCGCATGCACAAGGAATACATCAAGGCAGACTATACGCAGGTGGATTTCCTGCAGAAGCAGGGCATCAACTTCTATTCGCTCCAGGCACTCTTCTGGAACCAGTTGCTCGTGCCTGGCGTAAAGAAAGTGTCGGATTCTGACTTGAAAAAGTTCTCGGCAAATCTCGATGAAACCGGCGATAATGTGCCTGTTGCCATCAGATATGGCAATATGAACTACCAGTGGAAGACCAATCGTAACAATGGCAGAATCACCGAAGCCAACGTTACCTACAAGAATAAGGGCATCGGAGATTCGAGACTCAACCTGAAGTATAGCGACTTCAAGAGTGTGGGCGTGAAGATGTTTCCTGCCACCCAGCGCATGACGCTTACCACCATCCTGAACAACAAGGTGCAGGAGGCAAAGCTCAACATCGAGATGAAGAGCGTGAAGACCGATGACAAGTGGGATGCGCAGACCGAGGTATCGGGTAAGTACAAGCAGGTATCACCTAAAGATGTACTTGGCAAACTCATGAGCATGTAATCGCATGATTGCTGGAAATAAACATAGAAATCATTCCTATTCATCATGAAGCGAATCATATTATTCATATTGGCAATGACGTTCTCGCTGGCGCCTTTTGCACAGCATCATGTGCAGAAGAAACCTGCGAAGAAGACTGCCGTTGCCTCAAACAAACAGCACAACAGAAAAAAGCCGGCTGCTAAGGCACCTGCCCGAAGGGGCAAGCAGCATGTGCGGGTTTCTACCAAGGCACCAACGAAGGCGGAGCGAAGAGCTGCCACCTACAGCAATGCCAACATCAGGGGATTGCAGGGACAGCGTGCCAGTATCCAGAAGAGAATCAGGGAGCAGGAACAAGCCCTGCGCAAAAACCAGGCCGACGTGAAGAAGCGACTGGAAGACCTGATGGCTCTGAACGGCGAAATAGACCAGAGCCAGAAGAAGATTGATGGAATCCAGAAGGATATCCACCATATCAACGGAAACATCGGCATTCTGCAGGCGCAGTTGAAGACTCTTCAGCAGCAGTTGCAGGACAGAAAGAACAAGTATATCCGCTCTATGCGCTATATGAGCAGGCACCATACGGTGCAGGATAAACTGATGTTTATCTTCAGTGCCAAGAACCTGACTCAGATGTATCGCCGCCTTTCGTTCATCCGCCAGTATTCTTCCTATCAGAAGGTACAGGGACAGGCCATCCAGGCAAAGCAGAAGCAGGTGAACGAGAAGCATCGCCAGTTGGAGAACGTAAAGGGGCATAAGAACACCTTATTATATAAGGGCAAGCAGGAGAAGACGGCATTGGAAGGTAAGCAGACGCAGCAGAAGGAGATGGTGCAGGGCTTGCAGAAACAGCAGAAGACCATTCAGGCTGTGATTGCCGACCAGCGCCAGAAGGATGCGGCCATCAATGCGCAGATTGACCGTCTGATTCAGCAGGAAGTGGCAAAGGCTCGTGCCCGTGCTGCTGCCGAAGCTAAGCGCAAGGCTGCTGCTGCCGCTGCAGCCAAGAAGCGTGCTGAGGAATTGGCCCGCAAGAAGGCTGCTGCCGAGGCTGCCGCAAGAGAGAATGCCCGCAGAATAGCTGAGGCGAAAGCTCGTGAGGCTGCTGCTGAGGCGGCAAGAAGAAAGGCTGCCGAGGAGGCTCGTGCTGCTGCCGAAGCTGCAAGGAAAGCACAGGAAGAAGCTGCTGCCCAGGCAGAGGCGAAGGCGAAAGCCAAGGCGCAGGCTAAGGCTCGTGCTGCTGCCGAGGCTGCCCAGCGTGCTGCCGCAGAACAGGCGGCTCGTGAAGCTGCTGCCGAACAGGCTGCAAGAAAGGCTGAAGCTGACCGCAGGGCTGCCGAGCTGAAGGCGAAAGCGGATGAGGAGCGCCAGGCGCGTGAGATTGCTGCTGCCAAGAAGGAGGCGCAGGAAGCATCTACCCTGAGTTCGGTGGACCGCATGCTGAGTGGTGGCTTTGAGGCAAACCGTGGTCGTCTGCCGATGCCTATCAGTGGAGGTTATCGCATCGTGAGCCATTTCGGTCAGTATAACGTGCAGGGCTTGAAGGGTGTTAGGCTTGATAACAAGGGTATCAACATTCAGGGCAAGCCGGGTTGTGTGGCTCGCAGCATCTACGATGGTGAGGTGAGTGCCGTATTCGGATATGGTGGCATGTGGAACGTATTGGTTCGTCATGGTGCCTACATCTCGGTATATTGCAACCTGAAATCGGTAAGCGTTCATAAGGGACAGAAGGTAAGTACCCGCCAAGCATTGGGTGCCGTGGGTTCCGACAACATCCTCCAGTTCCAGCTTCGCAAGGAGACAGCCAAGCTCAACCCAGAGGCTTGGTTGGGAAGATAGAAGGTTAAATGGTTTATTGATAAGGAAAACCCTCTTAGATGGCAGCGCCATCTAAGAGGGTTTCGTATTTTGTAATGGCATCGCGGATTTCGCTGATGCGGATAAACTCGTTGGCAGAGTGGGAACGGGATGATTCGCCCGGACCCAGTTTGAAGGATGGGAAATGCATCAATGCCTGGTCGCTGAGGGTAGGACTGCCGAATGGCTTCATGCCCATGACTACACATTTCTTAATAAGAGGATGCTCGGGGTCGATGCGTGATGATTTCAGACGGAAGCTATGCGCCTTCACCTCGCTCTTGAGATGCTGGCGGATGAACTCGAAGACTTCCTCGTTGTCGTAGAACTCGTTGGTGCGGATATCCACGAGCATCGTGCACTTATCCGGAATCACATTGTGCTGGGTTCCGGCATTCATCACGGTGAGCGTCATCTTGGTTGGTCCAAGGAACTCGCTCACTTTTTCGAACTTGTAGTCACGAATCCAGCGCATGTCATCCAGCGCCTCGTAGATAGCGTTTACTCCTTCGTTTCTTGCCGCATGTCCGCTCTTGCCATGAGCTATCACATCCAGCACCATCAATCCCTTTTCTGCTACGGCAGGGTTCATACCGGTAGGTTCGCCCACGATGGCTAAGTCGATATGTGGAAGTAATGGCAGGGCACGGGTGATGCCATCCTTACCCGACACCTCTTCTTCGGCGGATGCTAGATAAATAAGGTTATAATGCTGAGGCTTTTCTGTCAGCATTCTGAAAATCTGAAGAAGCGAACAGAGACCGCCACCGCAATCGTTGCTGCCCAAGCCGTAAAGTACGCCATCTTCAACATCCGGTGAAAACGGGTCGCGTGTCCACGAAGCCACTGGCTTCACGGTATCGATGTGGGCATTGAGCAACAGGGTAGGTCGGCTCTCATCGTAATGAGGGTCGATAATCCAGATGTTGTTTGCCTCACGCTGAGGCTCAAAGCCATAACTGCGGATGGTCTGCTCCATGATGTCGGCAGCATCCTTTTCGTTTCTGCTTACCGATGGGGTGGCGATGAGCTTTTTCAGCAGTTCCACGGCATCGCTAACATATTCTTCTTGTAGCATCATAATCTCTCTTTTTAATAATTTTGGGGGCAAAGATACGAAAAAAAGAGCAGATAATGTGGAAAAAATATCTTTTTATTTTGTGTTCTTAACAAATTCTATTATCTTTGCACACATATTTATAAATATTAGCTTATGCAGATTAATAGTCATCTTTCAGTCCTGGTTCATGACCTCGCTAAGAAGTGGGGAGAGAAGCCTGCGCTTACTTTCAGAAAGTTTGGTAGTGACCAGTGGCAATCGGTTTCGTTTAACCTTTTCTCGTTGAGAGTGAAACAAGTGAGCAACGCCCTTCTCAATCTTGGGGCTAAACCACTCGACAAAATCGCTGTCTTCTCGCAGAACTGTGTACATTACCTGTACACCGACTTCGGTGCGTATGGTATCAGAGTTACCTCTGTACCTTTCTATGCCAACAGCAGCGAGCAGCAGATTCAATATATGATCAACGATGCGCAGATTCGCTTCCTCTTTGTAGGCGAACAGGAGCAGTATGACAAGGCTCACCGTATCTTTGCCCTCTGTCCATCCCTGGAGCGTATCATCATCTTCGATTCCAGCGTGCGCATCAGTACACATGACCCTGCTGCCCTCTATTTCAAGGACTTCCTGAAGCTGGGTGAGAATCTTCCTCGCCAGACTGAAGTGGAGGAACTCTACAAGCAAGCAAGTATGGATGACTTGGCTAATATCCTCTATACCAGTGGTACAACGGGTGATAGTAAGGGCGTGATGCTGAAATACAGTCAGTATGAAGCTGCTTTGAAGGCAAACAATGAGTGCATTCCTGTTACCGAAAAGGATCGTGTCATCAATTTCCTTCCATTCACCCATATCTTTGAGCGTGGATGGGCCTATCTCTGCTTGAGTGAGGGTGCCCAGCTCATCATCAATACCTATCCTCATGAAATTCAGGAGAGTATGCGTGAGATGCATCCTACCTGTATGAGTAGTGTGCCTCGTTTCTGGGAGAAGGTTTATATCGCCGTGAAGGCTAAGATGGACGATGCCGGTCCTCTCCAGAAGAAACTCTTCTATCATGCTTTGGCTGTGGGAAAGAAGCGTAACATTGATTATATCGCCAACGGTAAGCGTCCTCCTCTGGCTCTGGAGCTGGAATATAAGATTATCAACAAGACTATCCTGAGCATCGTGCGCAAGCAGTTGGGGTTGGATAATCCTAATATCTTCCCTACAGCAGGTGCTTATGTAAGTCCTGAAGTAGAGGAGTTTGTACACTCCGTGGGTATCAATATGGTTGTGGGCTACGGTCTGACCGAGAGTCTCGCCACCGTATCTTGTGATCATCTCGACAAGAAGCACAGTCTGGGTTCTGTAGGTCGTCCTATCTCCAGCATTCAGATTAAAATAGGTGAGGATAACGAGATTCTTCTCAAGGGTCCTACCATCACACCTGGATATTATCATCGCGATACCACCAATGCGAAGGCATTCGATAAGGATGGATTCTTCCATACGGGAGATGCCGGCTACATGAAGGATGGCGAACTTTATCTGACAGAGCGTATCAAGGACCTGTTCAAGACATCCAATGGTAAGTACATCGCTCCGCAGCAGGTAGAGTCGTTGCTCCTGGTAGATAAGTTCATCGACCAGGTTGCCGTTATCGCCGACCAGCGCAAGTTCGTATCAGCCCTCGTTGTTCCTGAGTTCCGCCTCGTAGAGGATTGGGCGCGTGAGCATCACATCGCCTTCACCTGTCGTGAGGACCTGTGTGCCAACGAGAAGGTGCAGAAAATGCTGATGGACCGCATCAAGATTCTTCAGCAGCACCTGGCTTATTATGAGCAGATTAAGCGTATCACTCTCCTGGCTCACCACTTCTCTATGGAGTCGGGCGAGCTGACCAACACCTTGAAGATTCGCCGCCCTATCATCAACAAGAACTACAAGGCGGAGATTGACAAGATGTATGAGGAGTAATCATAAAGTTCAAAGTTCAAAAATCAAAGTTCAAAGTTAATGATTACAGCTGACCAATTGAAGGATGTGATGGACAGAGCCGACGCTCTGCATCGCTATCTGAATATAGACCAGAAGAAAGTAGAATTTGAAGAGGAGCAGCTCCGCACCCAGGCTCCTGACTTCTGGGAAGACCCGAAGTATGCACAGGAGCAGATGAAGAAGGTGAAGGGCATACAGAAATGGCTCGATGGCTACAAGACCGTGCGTCTTTATGCCGATGAGCTGAAGCTTGCCTTCGATTTCTATAAAGATGAGATGGTGACCGAGGAGGAGGTGGATGCCGACTATGCCAAGGCCATCAAGGCCATAGAAGACCTGGAACTGAAGAACATGCTGCGCCAGAAGGAAGATCCGATGGACTGCGTGCTGAAGATTAACTCGGGTGCCGGTGGCACCGAGAGCCAGGATTGGGCACAGATGCTGATGCGTATGTACATGCGCTGGGCTGAGGCTCATGGCTATAAGGTAACTATCACCGATATGCAGGAAGGCGATGAGGCTGGTATCAAGAGCGTGACCATGACCATCGAGGGCGGCGAGTACGCCTATGGCTATCTGAAGAGCGAGAATGGCGTTCACCGTCTGGTGCGTGTGTCGCCTTTCAATGCCCAGGGCAAGCGAATGACCAGTTTTGCCAGCGTCTTCGTCACCCCATTGGTGGATGAAACCATCGAGGTGTATGTAGATCCAGCCAAACTCTCGTGGGATACCTTCCGTTCGAGTGGTGCCGGTGGTCAGAATGTGAACAAAGTGGAGTCGGGAGTACGCCTCCGCTATTGGTACACAGATCCTGATACGGGTGAGGAAGAGGAAATCCTCATCGAGAACACCGAGACCCGCGACCAGCCAAAGAACCGTGCCAAGGCATTGTTGCTCTTGAAGAGTCAACTCTACGACCGCGCCATGAAGAAGCGCCTGGAAGCCAAGGCTAAGATAGAGGCTGGCAAAAAGAAGATAGAGTGGGGAAGCCAGATAAGAAGTTACGTCTTCGACGACCGCCGCGTGAAAGACCATCGTACCAACTATCAGACATCGGATGTGGATGGCGTGATGGATGGCAAGATAGACGACTTCATCAAGGCTTATCTCATGGAATTCCCATCGGAAAATGAGGAATAGACAATTAGCAACCTAAAAATAATATAACTATGAGTGGAAATAAAGATTTAAGAAAAGCCAAGCATGAGGCTTATCAGAAGAAGCAAGCCGTAAAAGGTGAGAAAGTAGTGAAGTGGATTTTTGGCGTATTGATAGCCCTGGGCGTTCTCTTTGCCATCTATGCAGCTTCTATCGCATAAATAGGAAATAAGAAATGAGTGGATTAGAAATAGAAAGAAAATTCCTCGTCAAGAAGGGCGACGCTTACAAGAGCGCCGCCTTTTCTTCTAGCCATATCCAGCAGGGCTATATTCCTGCCGAGGGGGCTACGGTGCGCGTGCGCACACGGGACGAGAAGGCTTACCTTACCATTAAGGGCAAGTCGGTGAATGGCGGAATGACACGCTATGAGTTTGAGAAGGAGATTACGCTAGACGAGGCGCAGCATCTGCTGCAGCTTTGCCAGGGTGGCGTTATCGATAAGCGCCGCTATCTGGTGAAAAGTGGCAATCATACCTTTGAGGTGGATGAGTTTTATGGCGACAATGAAGGTTTGGTGATGGCTGAGGTGGAACTGGAAAGCGAGAGCGAAGCCTATGAGAAACCCGACTTCATCGGTATGGAGGTAACGGGCGACAAGCGCTTCTATAATTCTCATCTTTTGGGTAATCCTTTCTCGCAGTGGCGTGATACCTTGCCTGAGGAATATCGATAGAAAAAGTGAATAAACTGCCTTTTTTATGCGAAAAAACATGCTGGAATGCATAAATATTACTAATTTTATGATTTTGCTTTCAGATATTTCTATTATTTCAGAAATATTTTATAATTTTGCAGAATGTTATACGAAAAGTTAATGAAATTAGTAAGAAAGAAATAGAAAATGGCAGAATTAAATAGAGGTAGTTTTGGTAGCAAGATAGGAATGATACTTGCTACTGCAGGTGGCGCCGTAGGTTTAGGTAACGTATGGCGCTTCCCTTATATGGCTGGTCAGGAAGGTGGCGCAGCCTTTATCTTGGTTTACATCGGATGCGTACTCCTGTTGGGTATCCCTTGTATGATTTCGGAGTTTATCATCGGTCGTCATGGTGCTTCCAATACGGCACGTGCCTATACCAAGCTCGCCAATGGAACGGCTTGGAAGTGGGTAGGCTACCTGGAGGTGCTCACGGGCTTCCTGATTACCGGTTACTATGCGGTGGTTTCGGGCTGGTGCCTGCAGTATGTATATGCCAGCATCATGGGCGAACTGCATGGCGACCCAACCTTCGTGGCTAATTACTTCAAGGAGTTTTCTGCCGATCCTATCCGTCCGGTGATGTGGACGGTGGCAATCTTCCTGATTTGTCACTTTGTGATTATCCATGGTGTACGCGGAGGAATCGAGAAGGCATCCAAGGTGATGATGCCGCTTCTGTTCATCCTGCTTCTCATTATCGTGGTGTCTTCCTGTCTGTTGCCGGATGCGGGAAAGGGTATCGAGTTCCTGCTGAAACCTGATTTCGGAAAGGTGGATAGGAATGTATTCCTCAATGCTTTGGGACAGTCGTTCTATTCCATGAGCATTGGTATGGGTTGTATCTGTACGTATGCATCTTATTTCAGCCGACAGACCAATCTCCTGAAATCGGCGATTCAGATTTCTGCCATCGACTTGATTGTGGCGGTATTGGCAGGATTGATGATTTTCCCTGCAGCTTTCTCGGTGGGTATCTCTCCGGATAGTGGTCCGTCGCTTATCTTCATCACCTTGCCGAATGTCTTCAACGAGGCGTTTGCATCGATGCCGGTATTGGGATGGATTATCTCGCTGATGTTCTACGTGCTTCTTTCTGTGGCTGCGTTGACATCGCTGATGTCGCTCCACGAGGTGAATACTTCTTTCTTCTATGAGGAGTTGAAGATTGACAGAAAGAAGGGTGCCATGATTGTGACGGTATCTTGTGCCATCATCGGTGCATTCTGTTCACTCTCTTTGGGAGCTACGGATAAACTGTCGTTCGGCGGCAAGACTTTGTTCGATTGGTTCGACTTCGTAACGGGACAGTTGTTCCTTCCTACGGCAGGTCTTCTCACCTGTTTGTTCCTGGGCTGGTATGTTCCGAAGAAGGTGGTGCAGGATGAGTTTACTAACTGGGGAACCTTGAAGGGACAGGTATTCCATGTCTATCTCTTCCTGATCAGGTTTGTTTGCCCTGTCCTCATCTTCCTGGTATTCCTAAACCAGTTTGGAGTGTTCGGATAAGCATTTCGCCCAGGACGGTGCCCTGGGAATCAATGTCAATTAGTCATGCGCCCTGTAAGGGCAAATGCATAAAAATATAAGAAACTATGGAGAGTAGAGGAAATTTCGGAAGTAAATTGGGCGTCATTCTCGCCACGGCAGGTTCTGCAGTAGGTTTGGGAAATGTTTGGCGCTTTCCTTATATGGCAGGTCAGAATGGAGGTGCCGCCTTCATCCTCATCTACCTGGTGTGTATCATCCTGCTGGGTTTGCCTGGCATGATGAGTGAGTTTATCATTGGTCGCCATTCGGCTTCCAATGCAGCACGAGCTTATAGCAACCTGGGTAAGCATAAGGCTTGGGGAACTGTGGGACTGGTGGGTGTCATCACCTCCATGATTATCCTGGGTTTCTATGCCGTAGTGGCAGGCTGGTGTCTGCAATATCTGTATGCCAGCATCATGGGTGGCGTTCATGGCGACCCGGAGTATGTGAAGACCTACTTCCAGACCTTCTCCTCCGATCCTATTCGTCCTACCTTATGGGCGGTGGGCTTCATCCTGCTTACCCATGCGGTGGTGGTAAGAGGTGTCCGCAATGGAATCGAGAAGGCATCCAAGATACTGATGCCGCTGCTTTTCATCCTGCTTATCGTCATCGTCATTGCCTCCTGCTCTTTGCCGGGAGCGATGAAGGGTGTGCAGTTCCTCTTCCATCCTGATTTCTCTAAGGTGGATGAGAACGTGCTGCTCGAAGCTTTGGGACAGGCATTCTTCTCTCTGAGTTTGGGAACAGCCTGTCTGTGTACATACGCATCTTACTTCAGTCGCCAGACTAATCTCCTGAAATCTGCCAGTCAGATTGTGGTGATAGATACCGTGATTGCTGTATTGGCCGGATTGATGATTTTCCCGGCTGCTTTCTCGGTGGGTGTGCAGCCGGATAGCGGTCCGTCGCTTATCTTCATCACTTTGCCTAATGTGTTCCAGCAGGCATTCGGTGATATGCCGGTGGCAAGTTATATCATTTCGGTATTGTTCTATGCTCTGTTGGTTTTGGCGGCATTGACCTCTACAATCTCCATGCACGAGATTGGTACGGCGATGATTTATGAGGAACGCAAGATAACCCGTTCCAAGGGTGCGTGGATAGAGACCGTCACCTGCAGTATCATAGCCGTGTTCTGTTCTCTTTCCCAGGGAGCAGTTCCGGGATTGGGCTTCTTCGGCAAGGATTTCCTTACGAATTGTGATAACCTCACGGCGCAGCTGCTGATGCCGCTGGCATCCATTGTCACCTGTCTCTTCCTGGGCTGGTATGTTCCGAAGAAGATTGTGCGTGATGAGTTTACCAACTGGGGTACGGTGAGTGGCAGGTTATTCCCTGTCTTCCTCTTTATGATCCGTTTCGTCAGCCCTATCTGCATCCTCCTTATCTTTCTCCATCAGTTTGGAGTAATCTAGAGTATATAGAATCATAAAAGCCAAATGCTTATTACCCGCAGGGATTAAGCATTTGGCTTTTATCTTTAGCTCGTCTTTTTATCTTTAATCTTGCTTTTATCTTAAGTTTACCTTTTTCTATAATCTTATTTTTCCTTCAGAAACAGATGTAGGGCTTGAGCCTTTCTATTTCATCTGGTGGAAAATCCTTCAGGAGTTTCAGTTCATTCAGGCTTTTGATGGGACCTCTTTGTCTTCGGTAATCACAGATTTCCTTGGCTTGGTAGAAGTTGAGATAGGGATGATTGCGAAGCTGGTTGAGTGTAAGCTTGTTGATGTTGAGCCGGTGGATGTTGTCGGCATCAATCTGGATGAAGGCGATGGCAGATTCCGGGAATCCTTCGATTTCTGCGAGTTGTTCAGCAGAGGCAAAACCGCCTAGTTTATCTCTGTATTTAACGATAGTACGGGCGTAGTAACTGCCAATGCCTGGAATCTTCATCAGTTCCGTGGTGTCGGCCCGGTTGATGGCGATGTGCTCACCCGCCTTTAGTTTATGCGGATAGCTATAAACCTTGGTTTCCTGGTCAGGGGCATTCGAAGCTTTTCTATCCGGCTTTTGACTTTCCGATGCATCGTCATTCTTTCCATAGTTCACCCTATTATTATAATAAGGTGTATATCGCCTTCTGCCTCGCTCGTATCTTTCATTCCCGTAAAACTCGGAAGCCTGCTTGAAATCATCTGCAATTCGGATGAAGGGGAGTAGGGCTTCATAGGTTTTCTTGGTAATGCCATAAACCCGGGCGAAGTCGGATGGGCGGGAGAAGATTCCTCCTTTCTCCCGAAAACGATAGATGCTTCTAATTTGCCAACTTCCCAAACCCAGGCGCTTGAAGCAAGTAGAGTCTGCCGTATTAGGGTCGAAGGGAAAGAGTTCATGCACTTTTCCTTCGTTTTGATAATAAACGGGATGTTTGGAGGTGGCTTGTTGGACGAGAACCTGATTGGCTTCTTTTCCGTCATCAGAACTTCCGATGACGACCACGAGAGTAAGGCATACGATGAGAATGGCTAGCAAGGCGAAAAGGGCTTGTCGGTCATTCTTCTGGAGATAAAATAGGTCTTTTATGTTCATAAGTTCCGCTTTTTGGTGAATAGTCGGGATTACTGGACTCGAACCAGCGACCTCATCGTCCCGAACGACGTGCGCTACCAACTGCGCTAAATCCCGATTTTTGTTGCTAATGCGTTGCAAAGTTACACTATTTTTGGTAGAAAACAAAATAAAAACGGACTTTTTTGCTTTTTTGCGAAAGAAATCTATGAAAAAATTTGCAGGAGTGAAATATTTGTATTACCTTTGCACCCGCAAATGAGAAATCAACCATTTGTTAAGGTATGGTGCCATAGCTCAGTTGGTAGAGCAAAGGACTGAAAATCCTTGTGTCCCCGGTTCGATTCCTGGTGGTACCACTTCAAAAAGCCGAATTTCAGAAATGAAGTTCGGCTTTTTGTTTGTTTTTACCCGTAAACGTTTACGTTTAAAAGTTGTCATAGTATGCCGCAATCTATAAGATATTTGTTTATCTTTGCATCGTAAACAAAACAATCATCTACAATATTATGTAATCTAATAAGCATATCAGATAATGAAGAAGTATTTATTCCTATTGGCTTGTATGCTGACTACCGCAGTGTATGCAGATAACAGGCAAACCGTAAAGGTTGATGGTCAGGTTATAGACAAAACCATTACGGAAATCACCTTCGAGGGTGATAACGTAACACTTAATTATACAGACAATACATCGGATATGATGGATATGTCGCTTGTATCCCTTTCTTTCGTTTATGGTGAATCTACAGGCATCGGCCAGGTGGAGCAGCTCAAGGAAGCGTTGCAGGGTAAGGTTTATAACCTCAATGGTCAGCTGGTAGGCAATTCTGTAGAGGGATTGTCTAAGGGCGTTTATATCGTAAATGGTAAGAAAGTAATTATTAAATAAGGTAAGGAGGAACAGAACATGAAGAAAATGGTATTCTCTTTGGCGCTCCTCCTGGGGGGTGCAGGTGCTACGGTTGCTCAGTCAGCAACAGATAAGGTGAATCATGCCGTGGCTCGTGACAGTAAGGTAAATCAGATGTTTGTTACCACCAATTCGGGCGATGTGAAGTATTACAATACCGCCGATTTGGCAAGCGTGAAGTTTGAGGGTAACAAGACCATCATCGCTCCTAAGGATGGAAGCGATAACGATGTGTATGATGCATCTGTCAGAGAAATCAACTTTGCCAAGAGAGTGGAGCAGGGTGAGAACGTAGGCGTGGAGAACCCTGCCGGCGTTGTGAAGATTACGGAGGTGAAGGCTTGGCTGGAGTCGGCATATCTGAAATGGGTGCCTTTCGAGGGAGCTTCTTCCTATCATGTATATGTAGAGGGCAAGAAGATTGATGCGCAGCTCATCCGTCAGTATGCTTCTTATATCCGTGCCGATGTGCTTGGCTTGAAGGCGGGTTCCTATTCGGTAAAGGTGGTTCCTGTGGATGCTGCCGGTAAGGAAATGGCAGGTGCCAATACGGTTTCCAATCTCGTGGTGAAGCACTACAACCGTGAGGGCTTCGCTCATTTCAATTTCAAGGGAATTGGTGCTTACAACAATGATGGTACATTAAAGTCGGATGCCAAGGTGCTCTATATCACTGCAAGTACAGCCAAGACTGTTTCTACAGAAGTCATCACCGGAGATAAGAACAAGAAGCAAACCGTGACAGGTTTGCAGGCTATCATTGATGCTTACCAGAAGGGATATGATACCACCCCTATTGCTTTCCGCATCATCGGTAAGGTGAGTCTGGCTGACCTGGATGGTATCTCAAGCTCTGCCGAGGGTCTGCAGATTAAGGGTAAGACCGGCTATTCTACCATGAACATGACCTTCGAGGGTGTGGGTGATGATGCTACCATTTATGGCTTCGGCTTCCTGGTAAGAAGTGCCAAGAGCGTGGAGTTCCGTAACTTCGCCATCATGCGTTGTCTCGACGATGCCATGTCGCTCGATACAGAGAATTCAAACATCTGGATTCACCACCTGGATCTGTTCTATGGCAGAAAGGGTAGTGCTGCCGACCAGGCAAAGGGAGATGGTACCGTAGATATCAAGGGCAACTCTAAGTATGTGACCGTGGCTTACAACCATTTCTGGGATAATGGTAAGTCGTCTATGTGTGGCATGAAGAGCGAGACCGGTGAAAACTGGATTACCTATCACCACAACTGGTTCGATCATTCCGATTCCCGTCATGCTCGTGTGCGTACCATGACTGTTCACATGTACAACAACTACTATCAGCATTGTGATGTATATGGCGTAGGTGCCACCATGGGTTCCAACATTTTCATGGAGTCAAACTACTTCGATGCCGTGAAGCGCCCTATCATGAGTTCTCTGCAGGGTACCGATGCCAAGGGTTCAAAAGGAACCTTCTCTGGCGAGAATGGTGGTATGATTAAGGCGTATGGCAATGTGTTTGCCAACAAGCCAAGTGGTTTCAGTTATGTTACCTATGCATCTAACAATACCAGCTTCGATGCCTACGATGTAGCCAAGGCATCCGATCAGGTGCCAGCCAGCGTAAAAACATTGGTGGGTGGTACTTCTTACAATAACTTCGATACCAACTCAAGCTTGATGTATGCACATTCAGCCGATAACGCTGCAGATGTGCCGGCTATCGTAGAAGGCTTCTATGGTGCTGGCCGATTGAATCATGGCGACATCAACTTCGATATTCCTGATGAGACCATAGTAACCAATGGTCATCAGCAGCCATTGCCAGCATTGGCAAGCTTGCTCGATGCTTACAAGTCGGGTGTGGTAAAGGTATTCGGTGTAGAAGGTTCTTCAAGCGAAGGCGGTTCTACGGGCGGCGAGACTACAGAACCATCCACTCCAGAGACTCCAGATACCCCATCCAAGCCTGAGACTTCAGAGACTCCTTCTGTAGAAGGCACCGTCTTGGTAACCTTTGCTGGTAAGACTCCTTCCAGCAGCATCGTAACCGTGAACGGTTCTTACTCAACAAGCAAGGGTGCTGCTACCATCGATGGCACAGCCTATACTACATGCGTGAAGATGGAATCTTCAACCAGCATCAAGCTCGTTCTTGATAAGAAGGTAACAGCTACCTTCTATTTCGCGGATAGCGAGACGGCATCCATGAAGATTGCAGGCACAAAGATCAAGGCAACTGGAAGCTCTTACACCACAACCCTGGAAGCAGGCACCCATGAGATAACAAAAGACAAGTCGGTAAATCTCTTCGCCATCAAGCTTGTTCCTGCGGCAGAATAGTTTTTCCTCCATTATAATATAACAAAACGGACAAAAGCGGATATATTCCGTCTTCTTGTCCGTTTTTTCTTTTCATTTGTCAAGTTTCTGTCTAGCACTTTGCATTCTATTTCCTACTTTTGCAACCGAAACAAATCGTTGTCACAAGCGACCTCTTTAAATTGTCTACAGCTAGTGATTGTTGGGACATTTGGTTCAAGGACGATGTAACTGGCGGCGAGGTTACTGTTACTGCCGACATCAACGCCATGACCTGTAAGTATGAATAAATAATTCAGCTATCTTTGCAATATCTGATACGTAAAAGCGTTTTTAGGATAAAGTAAAGATAGCTATAAACTCAAAGAACAATGAAGAATATTTTAGGAAAAGCCATATTGCTGGCTTCAGCACTTTTGTTCTCTATCACGGGCACAAGTTGCAGCAATGAAGATAATGCTACTCCCGAAAAGGAGAAGACATACGATATGAGCGGCTTCGCCAAGGGAGCCGATGTTAGTTGGCTCACCGAGATGGAGCAGGACGGCGTGAAGTTTTATACCCAGGCAGGAAAGGCGCAGGAGTGTATGTCACTTCTCCGTGACCTCGGTACCAATGCCATCCGTCTCCGTGTGTGGGTAAATCCTGATGGTGGATGGTGTGGTAAGAATGATGTTATAGCTAAGGCATGGCGTGCGCAGCAGCTCGGCTTCCGCCTGATGATAGATTTCCATTATTCTGATACCTGGGCTGACCCTAGCAGCCAAACCGTTCCTGCTGCCTGGAAGAATTTTTCTTTCTCAGAGATGAAGAAGGCTGTGGCAGACCATACTTCTGATGTCCTGAATGCCCTCAAGGCTCAAGGTGTAACCAATGTAGAGTGGGTGCAGGTGGGCAATGAAACCCGAGATGGAATGCTCTGGAATGATGCTGAAGGCGATGAGCCCAAGGCTGTAACTGGCCGTGCCTCTAAAAACGCAGCTAATTTTGCCGCTTACATCAATGCCGGATATGATGCTGTAAAGGCTGTTTATCCAGAGGCTAAGGTGGTGGTGCATGTAGATAAGGGTGAAGACCTTGGTGGACTTACCTGGCTATACGACCAGCTGAAGAACAATGGTGGTAAATGGGATGTTATCGGATTGTCTCTTTATCCTGAAGACAACAACTGGAAGAGTTATGCAGAGAGCTGTCTCGCTAACATCCAGACTCTTTCTTCCAAGTATGGTAAGGACGTCATCGTTTCTGAGATTGGTATGTGGTGGGGTTCCGATCAGGCTGCGCCAATGATGAAGAAGATGGTGGATGGCTGCAAGGCTATTTCTACCTGCGAAGGTATCTTCTATTGGGAACCTGAGGTTTACAACAATTGGAAGCCTGCCAACTATAGTAGTTTGGGTTGGAATGCTTATACCAAGGGAGCTTTTGATAACTCCGGTAAGCCAACTGCAGTATTCGATGCATATAAATAAGAACATTAAAGAAGAAATATGATTAAGAAAAGCATAACTTTCATGACTCTCGCCCTGGCACTATCTACTATGTGCCAGGCGCAGAGCCGAAAAGTAATAAATTTGCCGTCGTGGGATTTCTCCCGCGATGGCAATTCATGGTCTCAGGTCTCCGTGCCTCACGATTGGGCTATCTCGGGTCCTTTTGATAAGAAGTGGGACTTACAGATGGTGGCCATCGAGCAGAATGGTGAAAAGGAAAAGACAGAGAAGTCGGGCCGCTCGGGTGCGCTGCCTTGGATAGGCGAGGGTATGTATCAAATGAAGTGGACGGCTCCTAAGGGCTACAAGCGTGCCGTTCTGGTTTTCGATGGTGCCATGAGCCAGCCGGTGGTTTGCGTGAATGGCAAGGAGGCTGGCAAGTGGGCTTACGGCTATAATGCCTTCCGCATCGATATTACTCCTTTCATCCAGTTTGGCAAAAGTAATTTGATAGAGGTACATCTTAATAATGTAGAGGAAAGCAGCCGATGGTATCCAGGCGGCGGTCTTTACCGTCCGGTTTCAGTGGAACTTTACGGCAAAGAGAACTTCTCTACCTGGGATACCTTCGTCCGTACCCTGAAAGTTGATAAGCAGGAAGCCGAAGTAGAGGTGAACGCCCTGCTGGAAGGAAAGATTGGTAAGTCGGGCAAGACGGTCATCGCCTTGCTTGATGAGGCTGGCTCCAAGGTAGCCGAGCAGACCATTAAGGGCGCAACCCCGGAAATCAAGACTACTCTGAAGGTGGCGAATCCTCAGCTCTGGTCTCCGGAATCTCCTTATCTCTATCAGGTGAAGTTAACCCGATATGAAGGCAAGAAGGTGGCTGATGTCCAGACCTTGAAGACCGGTATTCGTACCATCTCGGTATCCAAGAATAATGGTTTCCAGCTCAATGGCATTACCCGGAAAATCAAGGGCGTCTGTCTGCACCACGACCTCGGTCCGTTGGGAGCTGCAGAGAACAAAGCTGCTCTCATCCGCCAGATCAAGACGATGAAGGAGATGGGTTGCGATGCCATCCGTACAGCCCACAACATGCCTTCTACCATGCAGATGGAAATCTGCGACTCACTCGGTATGATGGTAATGGCTGAGAGCTTCGATATGTGGATTTATCCTAAGTGCAAGAATGGCTACGCCAAGTTCTTCAAGGAGTGGAGCGACAGGGATATGACCAATCTGGTGAAGCACCATCGCAACCATCCTAGCATCATTATGTGGAGTATCGGTAACGAGATTCCTGAGCAATGGAGCAAGGAGGGTATGGAGATAGCCAAGTATCTGCAGGATATCTGTCATCGGTATGATCCTTCCCGCCCAGTTACCCAGGGTATGGACAAGGCTGAGGCTGCTCTGAAGAGTGGATTTGCCCAGGTGATGGACGTTCCGGGCTTCAACTATCGCGTACATAAATATTATAAGAATATCGAGCAGTTGCCTCAGGGGTTCCTCCTGGGTTCAGAGACAGCATCTACCGTCAGCTCCCGTGGCGTGTATAAGTTCCCGGTTCAGGTGCGTGCCAGCAACAACAATCCATACGCCGATGGTCAGTGCTCCAGCTATGACACGGAGTATTGCTCCTGGAGTAATCTTCCGGATGATGACTGGAAGATGCAGGATGACTACAGTTGGGTAATCGGAGAATTCGTGTGGACGGGCTATGACTATCTGGGCGAGCCGACTCCATACGATACCTACTGGCCAAGCCGTAGCAGTTACTTTGGTATCTGCGACCTTGCCGGACTTCCAAAGGATAGGTATTATATGTATCGTGCCCGCTGGAACGAGCATCAGCACACCACCCATCTTCTTCCTCACTGGAACTGGAAGGGCAGGGAAGGACAGGTTACCCCTGTATATTGCTACACCGATGGTGTGGAAGGCGAGCTTTTCATAAACGGCAAGAGCCAGGGCAGAGTTCGCAAGGATAAGTCAAGCCGATTGGACCGCTATCGCCTCCGCTGGAACAATGTGAAGTATGAACCAGGCGAGATTCGCGTGGTTACCTACAATCAGTATGGCGACAAGGTAGGTGAAGACGTGAAGCGTACAGCCGGAGAACCTGCGCAGATGAAGTTCAGCGTGGAGACTCCAGACCATGAGCCTATCGCCTGCATGGTAGAAGGCTGCACTGATGAACACAATGTGCTGCTGAATGCCGATGGCAACGACCTTGCCTTCATCACCGTGAGCCTCCTGGACAAGGACGGCAACGAGTGCCCGCTCGCCGATGATGAATTGACCTTCGAGGTAAAGGGCGCCGGAACCTTCAAGGCTGCATGCAATGGCGATGCCACATCGCTCGAACCATTCACCCAGCCACACATGCGACTCTTCTCTGGCAAACTCGTTATTGTTGTTCAGAGCAAGGCACAGAAGGGCGACATCATCCTCACCGTAAAGGATGGCAAGCGCAATATGGAAAAGTCGCTTACGCTGCAGGCAATATAAAGCAGACTTACTAATGATAAATATGGATTCCCCTAGGAGTAGAAGTTCTTACTCCTAGGAGAATTCTTCGTTCAGCGACGTTGAATGTGTGTTCAAAAGCTTTGAACATACATTCAAAGGCTTTGAACATACGTTCAAAAGCTTTGAACGGAACTTTTTATTAGACTAGAAAACTTTTCCTCCAGGTTTATTTGTATTTTTTCTTATAGAAAGTTTGGCATTATCATGAATAATGTGTAATTTTGCAACCATGAATAAAACAACTACAACTACAAGCCGAATGAGTATGACGATAGTTATGCTCATTGTAACCATAGCGCTCCATGCGCAGCGATTCGTCAACACCACCCTTAGTGGCGCTCAGACTGTTAGCGCCATAACCCAAGATGCCAACGGCATGATTTGGCTTGGCACCGATAATGGTCTCTATAGCTATGATGGTTATCATGATTATCGCCATTTTACTCCTCATACATTTAATCATGTACGTGTCAATGCGCTCGGTTTCGAGGGCAGCATGCTTTATATGGCTACGGCCAATGGTATTCTGCAGTTTGATGCAAAGGAGGAAACCTATGTTTCTACCCCGGCCGTAGAGGCTTATGGAGATGAAAGTAGAAAGAAAATGCAGAAGGAACTGCGCGTGCTTGATATGAAGGGCAGAAAGGATGCCTTCGGACCAGACGTGTATGCCATCTTGCATACCCAGAAGGGACTTCTCGTGGGTTCCCTCTTAGGACTCCGACTCAACAATCGTCCTATTCTGCTTACTCCCGGCGCACAGCCTCTGGTCAATGCCTTGGCATACGATGCCATTCGTCATTGCTATTGGATAGGTACCGAGGGCGCCTTGTATTGCGCTGACCGCAGCTTACAGAACTTCTCAAGGATTGAGGCTTTGAACGGAAACTCCGTGAAATGTCTGGATGAAGACAAGGATGGCAACCTTTATATAGGTACCGATAATGGTCTTTATCGCATGGCGATGAACAGCAGTCTGGAGCATTTCGTTCATGATTCACGCAATGCAGCTACCATTCCCAATAATATCGTGTGGGCTTGCTATGTAGATAAGTGGCAGAATGTGTGGATAGGTACTGATAACGGATTGTCCCGTTTATCTACCCATACCTTCTATCGTTTCACTTCGCTCGATAAGATTACTTTTTCGGGAGAGGGTAACTTTCTGCATGCCATCCTCCAGACCCGCAATGGCGAATGGTGGATGGGCGGTACCAACGGATTGATTCGTTATTCCGAGGGTGTCCGTGCGCAGGGTGCCGTATCCGAATATCAGAATGTAGTATGGTATAAGCAGAACAATCCTTCGGCTCCTTTGGCACACAACCGTGTGCGCAAGATTTATGAAGATCGGGATGGAGATGTTTGGATCTGTACAGACCACGGCATCAACCTTTATAACAGAGCTACCAGACAGTTGCTCAATTTCATCGCCTATGATAAGACCGGCAAATATTCCACAGCCTGGGCTTACGATATCCTTCAGGATAAGAAGGGTAGAATCTGGATGGCTTCCTATCAGGGTGGTATCTTCGTGATAGAGAAGCCGCGTCTGATGGCAGCCATTGCCCATGCTTCTTCGGGTACGGCAACCTGCGTGGCTGATTATCATTTCTCAGACAAGGGACAGAATGCCCTTTCTGGCTTGCATGTAGGACAGATGGTACTCGATGGCAAGGGAATGATTTGGGCATCTTCCTATAACCATCTCGACCGCATCGACCCTTATACCATGCGTGTGACCCATGTGGGGGACAATGCGCCAATTAATTATCTTATGGCTTCCGACAATGGCAATGTGTGGGTAGGATATAATGCCAGTGTTAAGTGCTACATGGTCAACCTGCCTACGAGAGGCAAGGATGTGGATAGCAAGGAATGGAAAATTGGCGACAAAGTGGTTTCCATGTGTGATGTAGAGGGAAAAATCTGGGTAGCTTCCGGCAACACCTGTTGTGTGCTGGATCCTAAGAACAACAGTTTCCGATTCATCATCCCGATGGTGACTCCAACCAATATCTATTATTCCAAACTGAACCACGAGGTGGTGATGGGTGGCAACGATGGCTTCGTGTCTATCCGTACCGACCTAAATATGCCGATGGATGAAAAGGCACAACTGCTCTTGGCTGGTATCGTGGTGAATGGCCGACAGACACAGGATGCCTTGCTTGATGAAAGCATCAAGGGAACTCCGGGAATTTCGCCGGTAGGCTTGAAGACTTTGGTATTGAAGAGTGATGAAAATAGCTTTACCCTTCAGCTCACCGACCTTCCTTTTGCCGATCATCCTACAGCCGTTTATGCTTATCGTCTGGAAGGCAGCGATCACGAGTGGCACTATTTGGATAAGGGCAATCTCGACATCTCTTATAATGGTTTGTCGTATGGTGATTATCATCTCACCGTTCATGTGTTGGATGGCGAGGGCAATATCGGAGACGAGGTTTATGCGCTCGATATCTCAGTGCTTCCGCCTTGGTATCTCACCATTTGGTGCAAGGTGTTCTATCTCACGTTGCTGATTGTCTTCATCTCATGGATTATCAATTCTCACTTTGTGAAGAAGCAGCTGGAGGAAGCCGAGAGGCAGAAGGCTGAAATTTTGGACCAGGTGAAGGCACGTATGGAGTTCTATGCCAAACTTGCCGAGCAGTTGAAGGCTGCCGTAGCGCATCGCTCTTTCGAGGAGGTGAGCCAGTTGGTAAGTTCTACGCTTGATGTGGATATTTCCGGAAAGGATGCTCTTCCTGCGATTGTCGCAGACCAGGAGAATGTTTCGAAACCAGAAATTGAGTTGGATGAATTAGACAAGCGTTTGTTCGATCAGATAACAAAGGTGGTAGAGGAGAATATGGTAGATTCCAACTTCAACGTAACGATGCTTCAGGAGAAGATGGGTATGGGCAACAAGCAGCTTTACCGAAAGGTGAAGGCGCTCACGGGTCAGACTCCTGTAGAGTATATCCGTGATATGCGATTGCGCAAGGCGGCGATGCTTTTGAAGGCTGGCAAGTTCAGCGTATCCGAGGTGATGTACACCGTGGGCTTCTCTAACAGCAGCTACTTCTCAAAATGTTTCAATAAGGCATTCGGCATGACGCCAACGGAATATATGAAGCAGAAATAAAGGAAACCAGAATGCATCATCAATATTCCTTCAAAAGGAAAGGGCGAACAGCATAGACCAGCTGTTCGCCCTTTATATATATTTACCTTTATATATATTTACCTTATTTTATATATTGCCTTTTATGCATTTGTATTTTAAAGGCGCTTACTTCTTGATAACTACCTTCTTGGTTTTACCATTCGATTTGATGATGTAAACACCATTGCCAGTAATCTGGTTAATCTTGGTTCCATCCAGTGTATAGATGCTTGGCTTACTGTCTGGAATAGCCTCGATGCTGGTAATGCCATCTGTCATTTCTGTGCCATATGTCAGCTTAGCCATTCCTTCTGCAAAACCAATCATGAAGACGAAGTCTTCGTTTCCGCTGAATGAATAGGTTGAGAATGTCTTGCCGTCTTCACTCCATGCTACGGTCTCGCCTTCATAGCTGATACCGTCATTGGTAAGTCTGCAGTTGCAGATAGGAGTAATGACGCCATCTGAAACCAGGAATGAGTTCTTGCCTTGAGCCAGTGTAGCCTTTACCCAGATAGGCTTCTGGAGACTAGCCTTCGATACATCGATGGTCTGGTTCTGCTTCAGGACGATAGGGTTACTGATGGTTTCACCAGCCTTTGCCTCACGTTGTGTAAGGGTCAGTTTCTTGCCCTTTACGTCGCCTGGCATCACTACCTGAATATACAATACGTCGCCCTGCTTCACCTCAAATGTACTCTGGTATAGCTTCACGCGTTCTGGCTTGCCAGCTGTTGTGTTATCAACATCCTGCATGTCATCAGCCATACTTACAGCAGCTCGTGCCTCATTCTTGACAATACCCAGGAAGAAGTTGTCGTTGAAAGGCACATCGCTGGAGAAGTCGATAACGCCCGTCTTGGTAACCTTGTATTTCAGCCAGAGGTTGTTGGTATCCTCGCCCAATGTATAGGTATCCTCTGTCATCACGATAGGGTTGCTGCGAAGTTCACCAGCCTCGAAGTTGGTCTCTTTAAGATTGAAGGTAGAACCCTTTTTTACACCGGATAGCGTAATGAGATATTCCTTGTCCTTGGTAGCCTGGATGAAGAATACATTACCCTTTACGTAGGTATCGTTCTCTCCATAACCTGTTGCAGAGAGAGGGAAGGTAACGGTAACTCCATCCTTTACCTCGATGGCTAACTTGCCACTCTTGGTAGCCTTGTATGTATAGTATGCTACGCCATCAAAATCGATGGTGTTGGTACCGGCTTCAGCCTCCTTCGGATTTGTAATCAGGGCACCCTTCTCGATAGTTGCGTATGAGATGCGGAATGTGAGTGGTGATGCTTCATCAGAAGTAACGGTAAGGAAGTAAGTCTTGTCTGCAGAGTTGCTGACATCCTTCTTGATCACGCCGTTCTCCATTGTAGCTGCGCCCCAGCTACCTGTGCTTGTGTTGAGGTAGGCAGAAGAACCCTTGCTCAAAGATGTTGTTGATTCTACAACAATGAGCTTATTGGTGTTGGCAGGAACCTTGATGGTATAGTAATAGGTGCCCTTTGCCTTTGGCAGGGTGATGGTAGAAGCGGCATCGCTTACCTCAACAGGGATGGCGGTTTCTGGAGTCTCGCCAGCCTGGTAGTCTTCCATCTGGCAGGTAAGGGTTTCTGCCTTATCAGTAGCCACCTTCTTATCTACTACTATATAATAGGTGAAGTAGGTGGATATAATTTCTGTGCGTATATCGTAGCTTCCCTTTTCCGATTGTCCTGCAGCAGCTGTCTCCTGGGCTGCATTCACCTTGTTTCTGTAAATGGTAACCTGTCCGTCGGTGAGTTTGTCGCTGCTAGTCAGGTTGAGATAGCCTTTCTTGCTAGGAGTATAGGTAAAGTAATACTTTCCTGCTTCTGCCGGAATGGTATTCTCGCCTTCCTGCAATGCGTATGGCATGTCGATAGAGCCCTGCTTCACTTCTACAACTTCTGATGTAGCAATGAAGAAAGGAATGCCGATGCTGAAGTTGATGGCATAGGTCTTACCGGCTTCCGTATTAATCTTGAACACCTTTTTGCCATTTTCTATTTCGCTTGAAATCTTGGTGCCGTTCACCGTTGCGGAATTAACATACTGGTCGGTCTTGATGCGCAGTTGGCCATCTTTTTCTGCCTTGTAGGTAGTATAGATGTTGGTGTCGTCCCAGGAATCTGCTCCATAGCATGGATTTCCGAAAAACTGAGTCTCGCCCAATTTGATTTCCAACGGACTGGTGGCTTTAAGACCAGCACCCAGGTTCTCAGTCTTGTCCAGCTTAAGGTTAAAGCCTACCTCTCCGGCTTTTTCAGACTCAAGTGCGAAGTAATAAGTCTTTCCCTTTTCGAAAGCATAAATCTTGGTTACGTAATCGGCAGCGGTAACACCTCTAATTTCAGTAGCACTGCTAGCTCCCTGTTCCTTTACTGAAATTGTAGGAACTTCGCAGTCACCCAATTGACTGATTGTAGCGATGTAGTCCTGGTCGGCAGTGAATTGCCAATAAATAGAAGATTCGCTAGGTGCCTGGTAGGTGTTGTTGCCTATCGTAGCAGAAAGTGGATTTCCATAACTCTGTGCCATGGCATTTGAAGCGAGGCACAATGCAGTTGCAAGAAGTATAGTCTTTCTCATACTCTTTGTTTTTGATTATTAATTGTTAATGTTTGAAAGTTCGATACTTGCAGTATATTTGACTGGAAGTTACCAAATTTATCTCTCGGGCACAAAGGTACGGATTAATTTTGAAACAAACGAGGAACTGTGACAGAAAAATAGCAAAAAGAGCTTTTTTTTATGCATATTTATTCGTTTTTCCGTAAAAATGCAGCTAAAAGTATAAATAATCGTGGAATATCTTGGCAAAACAAGAAAATATTCGTAATTTTGCGCCGGTTTTTAATTAATTAGATACACCAAACGAGAAAAAAGTAATATTTATTATAAACATTATAAACAATAATTGAAACAAACAAGAATGAGAAGAATTTCCCTATTGCTTGTCTCTCTGATTGTATTGACCATCCAAACTGCCTTGGCGCAAAGCTTTAGCGTCAAGGGTACAATCGTGTCTGCTGATGACAACGAACCGCTGATTGGTGCGACAATCCTTCAGGAGGGTACAACGAATGGTGTTGCTACCGATATCGACGGTAACTACACCATCGAGGTGAAGGGTGCTTCCAAGGCCACGCTGGTTATTTCCTATATCGGCATGGCAACCCAGAAGCATTCTGTCAATGCACAGACGAAAACTCTGAATGTTACTTTAGCTTCCGATTCCAAAGTGATGGATGAGGTGGTGGTTGTGGCTTATGGAGTTCGTAAGAAAGGAACCATTGCGGGTTCCGTGTCTGCAGTGAAAGCTGAGAAAATTGAAAATGTTCCTGCTGCCAGTTTTGACCAGGCTCTGCAGGGACAGAGTACAGGTTTGCAGGTCATCGCCTCTTCGGGTGAGCCAAGCAAGGCTGCCACTTTCCAGATTCGTGGAACCAACTCCATCAACTCTGGTAAGTCTCCGCTCTTTATTCTGGACGGTGTGCCTATCTCCAGTTCCGATTTCAATACTTTAAGTCCTAATGACATCGAAAGTATCTCTGTGTTGAAAGATGCGTCTTCTACCTCTATTTATGGTGCCCGTGCGGCAAATGGTGTGGTGGTGATTACATCGAAGCGAGGCTTGGCGATGGACAAGGCGAAGATTACGCTCCGCGCACAGTATGGCTTTTCTGAATTGGCTCAGAACAACTGGAAGATGATGAATACCGACGAGCGTATTCTGTTTGAAAAGGAAGTTGGATTGGATGCCGGGAAGGATTACAACCTCCTTTCCAAGGTGAATGTCAACTGGTTGGATGAAGTGTTCAACGACCGTGCTCCTCTCCAGAGCTATGAACTCTCTATCAACCGTGCTACCGACCGTTTGAATTATTATGTTTCGGGTGGTTTCTACGACCAGGATGGTATTGCTCAGAACTCAACCTTCCGCCGTTACAATATCCGCACCAATGCAGATGTCAAGGCTAGTAAGTGGTTGAAGGTAGGTACCAACACCATGGCTGCCTACGAGGAGGCTCAGCAGGCTGATGATGGTAGCTATACTACCGTAACTCCTATTTCTGCATGCCGTTTCATGTTGCCTTACTGGAATCCATACGCAAAGGATGGCAGTCTGGCTTCGCTTGCAGCTGGTAACTGGGCTGGAACCAGTGAGAACCCTATCGTCTATATGGGCAAGAATCCTATCAAGAACAAGAAGTATAAGGTGCTCTCTACCATGTATGCCGAGGTTTATCCGATGGAGAATCTGACTATCCGTACCCAGTTTGGTGCCGATTTCACTCACTCTACAGCCTTCCTCCAGTCATTCCCAAGTCTCTCTTCCAATAATGGTCAGGGTACTGCGGCACGTCAGAGCAGCGACGCGATTAACCTGACAGAGACTACAACCGCCAACTATCGCTTCAGTCTGAACGATATCCATGCGTTCAACGTGATGTTGGGTCAGGAGGCCGTAAGCTATCATTCAGAGGGATTCCAGGTATATTCCAAGGGTCAGACCAGTGATCTCCTGACCAACGTATCTTCTGGTACACGTGCCAGCCGTTGGGCAGATTCATCTTCTGATTACTCTTACCTGTCGTTCTTCATGCGTGGCGAGTACAACTATAAGGAGCTTTACTACGCCGACTTCTCTCTGCGTACCGATGCTTCTTCACGTTTTGGTAAGGATCATCGTTGGGGTACCTTCTGGTCACTCGGTTTCATGTACAATGTGAAATCTACCGATTGGCTGAAGGATGTAAAGTGGCTCAGCTCTGCTCAGCTTGCTGTAAGTACAGGTACATCGGGTAACTCTGAGATTCCAAACTATTATCACCTGGCTTTGGTTTCTGGTGGTGCCAACTACGATGATACTGCCG
>OOCQ01000452.1_pt1 | contig 35127 bp, 31 predicted proteins | sample 1671121 | NCBI WGS metagenome assembly OOCQ01 (sample SAMN06348124, study PRJEB24527) | human gut metagenome | biome: human gut; feature: ankylosing spondylitis patient; material: feces | host: Homo sapiens | place: China | collected 2015-10 | reverse complement strand
GTATGCACTCAGACGCTCAGTTCGCAGGTTCTTCTTCAGTTCCTGCTCACGTAGAAATGATGGGCTTCCTCGGTATGGGTAACAACCCTATGGTAGGTGCTACTGTTGCTATCGCCGTAGCTATCGACCTCGCTATCAACAAGAAGTAATTTCTTTGAGATAACTAAATAATAAAGCCTTGGGATTCAATTTGAATTCCAAGGCTTTTTTTATGCTTATAACTTCCCCATGAGTTTTTTCAATAAGAAATAGAGATTCGCCTGAAGACGGAAGAGACACCAGCTGATTTCTTCAGGAAGCAAAGAACTCCTGCAGGATAGAAAGCCCAACTTGTTCTTATTATCCGGAAATATCATCGTGAAATCGATTGACTTCCAAGAGTCGCGGATGATACGAAGTCCTTCTCTCCTATCCGCATCCGGCAACTCATGCGCATGCTGCCAATAGAAAAGATAAACACCAACCACATTCTTCCAGCGTTCGTTCTCATAAACATTCAACAGATGAGAAGAAACCTTCAATCTACGCAAGTGCGCCATCATGCTGACGTTCGCCTTGAGATAATCGAAGCGACGAGAGGAAATCTGATGAGTTACAGATGTCGCATGCTGGCGATAGAAATACTCACCACCACATGCCACCACCTTGCGGGAAGCAAGATAATGAAGATGGGTGGTATTATCATCGCTGTAAGTACGGGCTGAGTCGTCATACGGAAATTTCTGATGTATGGAGGTCTTCACCGCATAGACACCATGAATCTGCCAGGTAAGACTCAGTTCGAATGCCTGTTCCCCAGACAAAGCAATCGGTTGGCAGTCCTTTGCCTCAAAAGCCGGCATTGAATGCTCCTCTATCCTATCCTCTGAATAATAATACCGGCATCTGAAGAGCACACTGTCTATGGTCTCATCCTGCCCAAATGCATCAACCACCTGCTGCAAGGCATCATTCCCCAACCAATCGTCACTATCCAGAAAACAGGTATAGGTCCCTGTTACACACTCCAATCCCTTGTTGCGAGCATAGGCCTGACCATGATTTTCCTTAAGCGGAATCACTTGGATACGGGAATCGCGACTGGCGTATGACTTCAGTATTTGCAGGGAATCATCGGTAGATGCATCATCCACACAGATTACCTGAAAGTCTTCCATCGTCTGAGCCAGCAGGGAGTCCAGACATTGCGGTAAATATTGGGCGGTATTGTAAACCGCCATCAAGATTGAAATCTTCACCATATTATCTTCAAATATTAATTCTCTGTTTTGATTGTCCTATTTCTGCAGCAGTATTATTGCATTATCTCTTCTACAATATAATTTAATTATTTCTTCTACAGTATAATTTCATTTTTTCTTCTTTAATTTACTCTTAATTTTGAGCATCAGGCTGTTCCAGAGTTTGGTCTTAGAATGCAGAACCTTCAGCGAGAAGACAAGACTGCCCAGACAAGCCAATCCACCGATTCCCCAGCTTATGATAGGATTTTCGAGACAAGAAGCCCAATAGGTGAAAATACCGAGCAGTATCTGTACGATGAAATAGACCACCACCGGGTGCGACGGACTATAATGATAGCGATAACGCATGAAACTCAATACCACTATGAGATTGATGAGGCCGAGCAATACCAAGGCAATACCCGTTCCCTCTAAAGCCCAAAGCTTAAAACCCAAAATCACAAGGGCGATGAGCATCACATCATACAATGCCTCCAGGGAAAGATAGGCCTTGGAATCGCCCTTAGATAAAGAGATGTACTCTATCGGAAGGGTAATGGCACGGAAATACATCGCCATCAAAGCTATCTTCATCATTCCAACTACAGGCAGGAACTTGGCACTGAAAAGCAGGCGAAGAATCAACGGACTTCCTAAAATGAAGGCGGCAAGTAATGGTGAAACCAGCAGCAACGAAATCTCTATCTGCTTGTTTACTACCGAATTGAGTTCTGCACCCGTACCCTCTACTGCCGACAGTCGAGGGAAATAATCCGTTTCCATCGCCTGAAAAACCATTCCGGCATAGGTCATGGTCATCATAAAACCAGTATTGTAGAAGCCCACCATATCCAATCCACTGGTGTAATTCAGATATGAACGCACCGCAAACTCAGCACCACTGCCCAAGATTCCTGCCAAAATAAAGGCAACGCCCAGGCGAACCATACCAAGTCCTTCGCCAAAGAGCGACTTGGCGCGCAACGGCGACATGGAGAGGCGGGCTGGAAAGAGACGGAGTGAATAACAGATAGTCAGCAACATCTGCAACAAAGCCACCAAGACGATGGAAGGTACGATAGCCGACTCTCCCCAGATATAGAATAAAGGAATGGAAGTGAGCAAGGCTGCAACCACACCATAAACAGAAATAACCGCCAGCGATTTCAGTCGGCGGGTACCTTTAAGAATGGCAAGTTCACCTCCGGTTATTGCCATCATGGCAACCGTAGGAGAAAGCAATACAAAATGATGCGTATGATTGCCCCAGGAAAAAGTGAAACTGTTTAAGAACGGACTGAAGACGATGCAAACCAGCATACCCAACAAGGCTGTGAGAAAACTCCACAAGCGTACCAGACTTACGATGTGATTGAGCTTTTCCTCATCACCATGTTCGTAAGCCTCCGATACCTCGCGCACAGCACTCATGCTGATACCCAGGTTAGTAGAATCAGACACCAGTTTGATGCTTGAATTGAAAAGTGAAATCAATCCCATTCCCTCAGGACCGAGAATGATGGCCACCAGTTTGTTGCGCACCATGCTCATCAGGATATTCAATCCCTGCACACCTCCAAAGATGCCTGTATATTTTAATATATGCGAATAACTATCGTCTTTTTTCTCTTTTATCATATACTAAAAACGTAATACCCGCCATTTTATTGCTTGAAAGTGAAGAATAAGGAAAATATATTGGAAGAAAAGAAGAGGGAAAAAAGAAAGAAGGAAAAAGAAAGAAGAAAAGAGAAAGGAGGAAGAAGAAAAAAGAAAGGAGGAAAAAGAATCACGTTCTGAAGAAAAAACAGAAAAACAGAAAAAGGTCGGACTCCCAGAAATGGGAATCCGACCTTTATACCTTAAAATCTCCGAAGAAGATTTCTGTAGAAGATTAAGCCTCAGCTGGAGCCTCCTCTGTAGCCTCTGTCTCAGCAGCAGCAGCAGCGGCAGCCTTCTTCTCAGCTACCTTCTTAGCGATTGCCTCGTTCATCTTCTTCTCAGCCTCGAGCTCCTTAGCAGCAGCTTCCTTCTTAGCCTTAGCGTCGCCCTCGCGAACAGCAGAAGCCTTAGCGTCCTTGCCATTCTTCCAAGCGTCGAAACGCTTCTGAGCCTCAGCATCGTCGAATGCGCCCTTCTTAACGCCACCCTTGAGGTGCTTCATCAAGTAAACGCCCTCGCTCTTGAGGATGTTGCGAACTGTGTCTGTTGGCTGTGCGCCTGTCTCTACCCAGTAGAGTGCACGCTCGAAATTCAAATCTACAGTAGCAGGATTGGTGTTAGGGTTGAAAGTACCAATCTTCTCAGTAAATTTACCATCACGTGGTGCTCTAACGTCAGCGATTACGATGCTATAGAAAGCATAGTTCTTACGACCGCCGCGCTGCAATCTGATCTTTGTTGCCATTTTTTAAATCTTAATTTTAATTTAATTTATTAATGAGGTTTGAATTTTATGCTGCCATCTCGTGACAGCGGGTGCAAAGGTACGAACTTTTATCCGTACCAACAAATATCTGGCTTATTTTTAAGCTTTTTTATCGGATGAATGGCCGTAGGCTATCAGACCGATAAAAACCTATCGGATTCTGTCGGCTGCTCTAACCAACTTCTCATCGTCGCTCACTCCCTTTCTTGCCATCAGCACGAGGATGAGGGCTACGAGTGGAAGGCAGGCTGCAAACTGGTAGTTCATGGCACCCTCTACCTCCGGAACAGGAATGATGCTGAATACCATCAGAAGATAGTCAACATACCAGAGTCCAGTAAACAGGGAAGCGATGGAGCACAAGTTCATCTGCAACTTGCGGTTCTTGAAGAGGAATACCGTTGCCAGCGAAATCACTGCCGATACTGCAAGCAGCAGGAACAATGGCAGGCAGGTAGATGAAATGCTGATTCCACTATCGCCGTTTACCACGCCCAAATTGTAAATCATGCTGTCTGCCCCCATGCCAGAAGCGCTTACACTGGCAATGGGAAGGAACAAACAGATGGCGTAGGCAATGACAGCCAAAAGCAAGAATAAGCTCTGTTTACGCTGTATCATAACTTACCTAATTTTGATGATTCCGGCGTTTAGAATGCAGGCTCCTCCTGCTGGGCATGAGCAGGCATGGTAGGATCACGCCAGTAGATGCTCTTCTCGATAAACTCCTCGGTAGCAATCAAAGTTGGCTTTGGCAACTTCTCATAGTAGCGAGAGATCTCAATCTGCTCACGGTTCTCGAAAACCTCCTCCAATGAGTCGTTGTAAGAAGCGAACTCAGCGAGTTTCTTGCTCAAGTCCTGCTTAATCTCCAGCGAAATCTGGTTAGCTCGCTTGGCGATGATGGCAACACTCTTGTAAATGTTATGCGTATCATCACAGAGGTCCATGATGTTACGGGTAACTGTGTTAACTGGTGCTTTTGATTTCTTGTAATCCATAATTTATAGTACTATATATTTTTTTATCTTGTTTCCCACCTTATTATATATAGGTGGTTTTTACCTTATTCTTTTCCCGATGTTCCCTTATCCTTCATAAGGGATTTGCCTTAGTTCTGTCCTGCCAGTTTTTCGAGGGTATCTTCCGGATGAGCCTTCTCGAATTCCTTGCATTTCTCGATATACTTCTCGGCAGTGGCACGCTCCTTAGAGTCCGGATACTCATTGATGAAGCCGTAGCACTCATCCTCAGCATCCTGATAGCGCTCCAGCTGCTTGCTCTCCACACTCATCTTGGCAAGCTCGTACTTGCTCTTCATAATCAGTGTGGCAAACTCCTCGCGCTTGTTGCTGTAAGGATAATCCTTCAAGGCGTTCTGGGCTGTAACGATGCAAGCCTCATAGTTGTTGCCGCCCTCGGTGCAGTTGCCGAAATAGGTTCCCATTCCGAAATAGAGGCTGGCACTCTTGTACTCCTTCTCTACCAGCAGGTCCTGCAGGGAGTAGAGTCGCTGGGTAGCCTGTGCCTTAAGACGGGCATCCGGGAAGAGGTCGAGATACTCCTGGAAGGCAGAGATTGCCGTATAGGTGGTACTCTGGTCGAGACGTGGCTCCGGAGCATTCTGATAGAGACTCTCGCCCACGAAGTACTTCGCATTCTCGGCATACTGTCCCTTAGGATAAGAAGAATAATACTTCTTGAAATACTCAGATGCTGTTTCGTAGTCCTTCAATCCATACTCAGCCATCGCCAGCATATAGAGACACTCCTCGCCCTCGGTAGAACCCTTCTTCATGGTCACTACATCCTGCAGCAGAGGAATGGCACGAGAGTACTTGCCCTGAGCAAAACATTGCTTGGCATACTCGTACTTATACGATGGTGTTGCGGCCTTGTACACCTGGTTATATTCGTTCGCACAACCCGTCATGAGCAGTGCTGTGCAAGCTGCAATTATTACTGATTTCTTCATATTTTTCTAATTGTGCATGCAAAGTTACGGATAATTAGCTAATTATCAAAAGAAAAAATACATTTTTTCGCAAATAATTAATCTTTATAACGATTAATGCCGTTTTTTTTTGTATTTTTGCACCTTGAAACAGAACTTTTCAAGAGAAAAAGCACTGTTTTCGATGTGAAACGTTTAAGTTCAAGATAAATTATGGATTTCAAGATTACTTCGCAATATAAGCCTACGGGCGACCAGCCGCAGGCTATCCGGCAGCTCACCGAAGGCATTGAGCAGGGGGAACCGGCACAGGTGCTCCTAGGCGTTACCGGTTCGGGAAAAACCTTCACCGTTGCCAACGTCATTGCCAACGTGGGAAAGCCTACGCTGATATTGAGTCACAACAAGACGCTCGCCGCACAGCTCTATCAGGAGATGAAGGGATTCTTCCCCGAGAACGCCGTGGAATACTACGTGTCCTACTACGACTACTATCAGCCGGAGGCCTATCTGCCTACCACCGACACCTACATCGAGAAAGACCTCGCCATCAACGACGAGATTGACAAGCTCCGTCTCGGTGCCGTATCGGCTCTGCTCTCGGGCAGAAAGGATGTCATCGTGGTTTCTTCCGTATCGTGCATCTACGGTATGGGCGGACCGGTGGCGATGCAGGAGAACATCATCAAGATTCAGAAGGGGCAGCGGATTGACAGAAACGAGTTCCTCAGAAAACTGGTGGATGCGCTCTACGTGAGAAACGACATCGACCTGCAGCGTGGCAACTTCCGTGTGAAGGGCGAAACCGTGGATATCTACATGGCTTACAGCGACAATGTGCTGCGCGTAACCTGGTGGGATGATGAGATTGACGGCATTGAGGAGGTGGATTCCCTCACCTACCACCGTCTCGCCTCGTTCGATATCTACGAGATTTATCCTGCCAACCTCTTCGTCACCACGAAGGAGCAGCAGGAAAGTGCCATCCGAATGATTCAGGATGACCTGGTGAAACAGGAGGATTATTTCAAGAGCATAGGCGATGGAATCAAGGCGCAGCGCATCAAGGAGCGTGTGGAATACGATATGGAGATGATCAAGGAACTGGGCCACTGCTCGGGCATTGAGAACTATTCACGATATTTCGACGGCAGACATCCGGGAGAACGCCCTTACTGTCTGCTCGACTTCTTCCCGAAGGATTTCCTCCTGGTGGTGGATGAGAGCCACGTGAGCATTCCGCAGATTGGAGCGATGTACGGCGGCGACAGGGCGAGAAAGCAGAACCTCGTGGAATATGGTTTCCGATTGCCAGCCGCCTTCGATAACCGTCCGCTGAAGTTCGAGGAGTTCCACAGTCTGATTCACCAGGCCATCTACGTGAGTGCTACCCCAGCCGATTACGAGCTGAGAGAGGCGGAGGGCGTAGTGGTGGAACAGCTCATCCGTCCTACGGGCTTGCTGGATCCGGAGATTGAGGTTCGTCCGAGCGAGAATCAGATTGATGATTTGCTCGATGAGATTCTGACCAGAACGCATAGAAACGAGCGTGTGCTCATCACCACCCTGACCAAGCGCATGGCGGAGGAGCTGACCGAGTTCCTGCTGAACCATAACGTGAAGGCGGCGTATATTCACAGCGATGTGGCTACGCTCGACCGAGTGAAGATCATGAATGATTTGCGAGCCGGCGTTTATGATGTGCTGGTGGGAGTCAACCTGCTTCGTGAAGGTCTCGACCTGCCTGAGGTTTCGCTGGTAGCCATTCTCGATGCTGACAAGGAAGGATTCCTGCGCAGTCACCGTTCGTTGACCCAGACGGCTGGCCGTGCTGCCCGAAACGTGAACGGAAAGGTGATTATGTATGCGGATAAGATTACGGATAGTATGCAGAAGACCATCGACGAGACGGCTCGCCGAAGAAGTATCCAGTTGCAATACAATGCCGACCATGGAATTACGCCGAAGCAGATTCAGAAGGCCATCACCTCTGCCCTGCCTATGGGTAAGGAGGAGGAAGCTGCTTCCGGAGCAGCCGCCATCAAGAGCATCAAGGGTGCTCAAGGTTTTCAGAGTGTTCAAGCAGCCAAGGGTGCTCAAGGCTTTCAGAGTGTTCTGGGAGCCGATGGTTCCCAGCAGCGTGTTTACATCGAACCGGATAGTGCCACGATGGTTGCCGACCCTATTGTCCGCTGCATGAGCAGGGAGGAGTTGGAGAAGAGCATCGCCAACACTACCGCCCTGATGAAGCAAGCCGCCAAGGACCTCGATTTCATGCAGGCTGCGCAGTATCGTGATGAAATCCTCCGATTGCAGAAGGAACTGGAAGAGAAGGTATAAGCCTGGTGATGGGGATTACAAATCCCCGATTAAGCGGTCGAACCTTTTTAAACGGCGGATTTCAAATCCGCCGGAACGCCTAGCGGGGTGTTATTTTCCAAGCACTCAAGTCCGCTAGGCGTCCCGCCGGATTTGAAATCCGGCGACAAAAAATGTCCTAACCTTTTTCTGCTCTGCGGATTTGCAATCCGCAGCAAAGAAAGCACTTATTTCTTTACTCAAAGGAAAGCTTTTTCAGGCGGGTGCGCAACTGCTCCGCCTCACTCTTCCTTATCGAAAGCTTGATGGTGCACGTATTATCAAAGGTCTGATCCACGATGCGGGGATTCATCTCTTTTACAATCCTCATCACATCATTCATCATCGGATAGGTGAAATCGTAGGTCACTATTTCCTCCACCTGCTGCGTCACCTCCTCGCAATGCGCCAGGGCGTCTATCGCAGCTTCACGATACGCTACAATCAAACCGCTGGTACCCAGTTTCACACCTCCGAAATAACGGATTACCACAATGAGAATATCCGTCAATTCGGCTTTCGTAATCTGGCCCAGGATAGGCTTGCCCGCCGTAGAAGAAGGCTCGCCGTCATCGTTGGCACGGAATTCTGTGCGCTCCGGACCCAGCATATAAGCATAACAACAATGTCGGGCATCGTAATATTTCTTACGGTATCCGGCAACAATCTCCTTCACCTCGTCAACTGTAGTAACGTGGTGAGCAAAGGCGAGAAACTTACTCCTTTTCTCGGTGTAATATCCCTCGCCCACTGTATCTGATATGGTCTTGAATTCGTCAATCATTAATCTAACTTGTGAATAATCAAGCCGCTACGCAACTTAGGCTCAAACCAGGTTGCCTTTGGCGGCATAATCTTGCCACTGTCTGCAATGTCCATAATCTGCTGCATGGTAACTGGATGAAGGGCCAGTGCCATCTTCATCTCACCACTATCTACACGACGTTTCAACTCGCCGAGGCCACGAAGACCGCCCACGAAGTCGATGCGCTTGTCAGAACGCAAGTCCTTGATGCCCAGAATATCGTCGAGAATCAGACGGGAAGAAATATCTACATCGAGCACACCTATCGGATCCTCATCATCATAGGTTCCCGGCTTGGCAAACAAACCGTACCACTTGCCGTCCAGATAAACGAGGAATGAATGCAGGGCGGCTGGCTTCAGAATATCCAAGCCAAACTGCTCGATAGCTGCATCAATGTCAAACTTCTCGTAGCAAGGGATTCCCTCCTCATCGCCAGATACGTTTACATTAATCGCATCAATCTCGATTACCTCGAAGTTCTTGGTCAATGCATCGAGGAACTCTTCTGAAGTCAAGCCATTCAAATCTTTCACCACACGGTTGTAATCGAGGATGGTCAACTGGCTTGCCTGGAAGCATACAGCCATGAAATAATTGTACTCCTCCTTGCCGGTATGGTTAGGATTCTGCTTCGCCTTCTCAGCGCCTACCAAGGCTGCAGCAGCCGAGCGGTGATGGCCGTCGGCGATGTAGAGGCTAGGCATCTTGGCAAATTCAGCAGTGATGGTCTCGATGTCCTTATCATCGCTGACAATCCAGAACTGGTGGCGGAAGCCATCGATTGGGGCGATGAAATCATACTCAGGTTCTGTTGCCGCATAACGCATCAGAATTTCATTGAGCACGGCGTTATCAGGATAAGCGAAGAAGACAGGCTCAATGTTGGCGTTGCACACACGAACGTGCTTCATGCGGTCCTCTTCCTTGTCACGGCGGGTGAGCTCATGCTTCTTGATGACGCCCGTCATGTAATCATTCACGTAGGCACCTACCACCAAACCATACTGGGTCTTGCCATTCATGGTCTGTGCATAGATGTAATACTGTTCCTTATCATCCTGCTTCAACCAGCCGTTTTCCTGGAACTTTTTGAAGTTCTCTGCTGCGCTTTCATAAACGCGAGGATCATACTCAGAAGTACCTGGCTCGAAGTTGATTTCAGGTTTAATAATATGATAAAGGCTTTTCTCGTTGTCGCCAGCCTCAGCGCGTGCCTCCTCAGAATTGAGGACATCGTATGGACGAGACTCAACTTGCTCTACTAAATCTTTTGGGGGACGAATGCCCTTAAATGGTTTAACTATAGCCATAATGTTTTATTTTATAATTAATATTTGAATGTTTCTAAAGTAATTAAACAAAAAGATGACAAGGATTTCCTTCTCTTTTTAAAAGATAAAAAGCCCATAAAGAGTACTTATATAAAGCACCCTCTATGAGCTCTCTTATATCCTAAATTTTATTTATTTACCTGGAACTTGGTGCAGCCATCAGCAAAGAACGCATTGATCTGCTTGGCTGCGGCAATACCGGCATTGATGTTAGCCTCGGCTGTCTGCGCACCCATCTTCTTAGGAGTTGAGAAGTAGCGACCCTCAAACTTGGCGAAGTCGGCGTCAGCATCTGGCTTGATGTCGGTGATGAACTTCAAGTCCTCACGCTCTGCGAGAAGTTTCAGGAGCTCTGGCTCATTGATTACCTCCTTGCGGGCAGTGTTGATAAGAATACCACCCTTAGGCAACTGGTTCACGGTCTTGTAGTCGATGCTCTTGATGGTCTCTGCAGTAGCAGGGATATGAAGAGAAACGATGTCGCAAGTCTGGAACAACTCATCCTGAGACTTCACGGCGTGAACACCGGCAGCCTCAATGACATCTGCTGGACAGAAGGCATCGTAGGCAGCTACCTCCATGCCGAAACCCTTGGCGATGCGAGCCACGTTGCGACCTACATTACCGAAAGCCAGGATACCCAACTTCTTGCCCTTCAACTCAGAACCAGCCTTGCCGTTGTAGAAATTACGAACAGTGAAAACCAGCAGACCGAATACCAGCTCGGCAACGGCGTTGGAGTTCTGACCAGGAGTATTCTCAGCCACCACGTTGTGAGCAGTAGCAGCAGCCAGGTCGATGTTGTCGTAACCTGCACCTGCACGAACGATAATCTTCAGGTTCTTGGCTGCGTCGAGCACCTCGGCATCAGCCTTGTCAGAACGGATAATCATCGCGTCCACATCCTTCACTGCATCGAGAAGCTGAGCCTTCTCTGTATATTTTTCGAGCAGCACCAATTCGTTGCCTGCTCCCTCTATTTCTTTCTTAATGCCTTCCACAGCAGCCGCTGCGAATGGCTTTTCTGTTGCAACTAATACTTTCATATTTGAATCCTTTAAGAAACAATTATCACTAAGGATAACCATCAATTATTAATTGTCAATTATTAACTGTCAATTAGTGCTGTGCTTCGAACTCCTGCATGGCCTTGACGAGTGCCTGAACACCCTCCATGGTCTGTGCATTGTAGCAGCTGGCACGGAAACCACCTACTGAGCGGTGACCCTTGATACCTACCATGCCACGCTCTGTAGCGAAATCGAGGAATGGCTTCTCCAACTCCTTGTACTCATCGTTCATCACGAAGCAGATGTTCATCAATGAGCGTGAAGCCTCTTCCACTGTACCCTTGAAGAGCTTATTGCGGTCAATCTCAGCATAGAGCACCTCGGCACGCTCGTGGGCACGTTTGTCAGCAGCCTCCACACCACCGTTGGCCTTCAACCAGCGCAGGTTCTCCATCAGGGTGTAGATAGGAACCACAGGAGGCGTATTGAACATGCTGCCCTTCTCTACGTGGGTGCGATAGTCGAGCATGGTAGGAATCTCACGAGGAGCCTTGCCCAGCATCTCATCCTTCACGACAATCACGGTAACACCAGCCATAGAGAGGTTCTTCTGAGCACCGGCATAAATGGCTGTATATTTGGAAACATCCACTGGGCGGCTCATGATGTCTGAAGACATATCTGAAACCAATGGCACGTTCACGTCTGGATCTACACGAAGCTCAGTACCATATATCGTATTGTTGCTTGTCAAGTGCAAGTAATCACAGTCAGCAGGCACTACGTTAGGCACCTGTGGGTAGAAAGTGTAGTTGGCGTCGGACGATGATGCGATCTCCACGACCTCACCAAAATGCTTCGCCTCTTTCATTGCCTTCTTGGCCCAAGTACCAGAATTGATGTAGGCAGCCTTCTTGATGAGGAAGTTGGCAGGAATCTGCATAAACTGCAAGGACGCACCACCACCAAGGAAGATTACGGAGTAACCCTCAGGAATGTCAAGAAGCTCCTTGAAGAGGGAGACAGCTTCATCAACTACTGGCTGGAAATCCTTAGCACGGTGGCTGATTTCCATCAATGAAAGACCAGAACCATTAAAATCCAAAATCTGCTTTGCTGTGTTCTCAATCACTTCGCGTGGAAGCATTGATGGACCTGCGTTAAAATTGTACTTCTTCATCGTTATATATTTTTTTAAGTGATTTACGTATCTGAATCCTGTTAGCAGGAAACAAACATGCACAATCCACCCATATAAGACTACGAGTAATCCGCTATGATGGATTTACGCCTGCGAAATTACACATTTTATTTGAAACTACCAAATTTTCGTGCACATTTTTAGCGTTTTGAGCAAAAATCTTTCTTTTTGTCAGTGGTTTTGACATAAATACTGTATATTTATGCCGAAAATTACGATTTATAACCTAAAAAGCCTCATCTCAGACAGATTCCAAGATGAGGCTCCAGATTACTGAAAATTTATCTTTCTTCTTCGAAAAATGTATTATTTCGTCAGAATATCTATCTCACTTCTTCCACAATGGTCTTCACACCCTTGATTTTCTCGCCCTTCACCTGGTTCAGCACGCTGCGCAGCTTGGTGCGGGCAATGGCTGCATAGGCGTAGCGGTCGTTCACATCTATCTTTCCTATCTCGGAAGAGTTCAGGCCGCCCTTCTTGCAGAGGAAGCCCAGAATGTCGCCCTTGCTGATCTTGTCCTTCTTGCCCTTACCTATATATAAGGTAGCCATCTTTGGCTTGGCAGGCTGTGGCAACTCCTCGGCGGCTGGCACTTCATAGTCCTCCACCTCCGAATCCACGTACTCCGGAATGTGCTCCTCAGGACCCAGCAGGAAGAAGGCTCTTCCGTGCGCCTCCCAACGGGCTGTTCTACCTACACGATGGATGTAGCCATCCTCGCCCTCCGGAATATGATAGTGGATGATGTTGTCGATGTCTGGAATGTCGAGACCACGCGAAGCCAGGTCGGTGCTCACCAGGATATTGGCACTGCCGTTGCTGAAGCGGTAGAGCGATGCTTCACGCTCCTTCTGCTCCAGTCCGCCATGGAAGAACGAAGTAGAGAAACCCTGCTCCACCAGATACTTGTTGGTGCGCTCCACACTGTCGCGATAATTGAGGAATACGATGGTGCTCTGGTCGCCCAGACTGCGGAGCAGCAAGCCCAGACTCTCCAGCTTATCCTTCACCGGACTTTCCACCTTATATATATGTACACGGTCAGGCACCTGTTCCTCGTCCATGCGATAATCTATCTTATCTACCCTGCCCATGTGAACGAAGCGAGGAATCTCCTCTGCCTCGGTGGCAGAAAGCAGGAAGTGACGGCGCAGACCCGGCAACTTCTTGATGAGTCGGTTCATCTCGTCCTGGAATCCCATCTCCAGACACTTGTCAAACTCATCGATGATGAGATATTTGATGTGGTAAGGCGAAAAGTTGCCCTTGTCAAGATGGTCGTTCAGTCGGCCCGGAGTTCCGAAGATGATCTGCGGACGCACCTGCTTCATCATGCGGTGTTCGTCCATCGCAGCTCTACCTCCGTAACAGGCCATGGCTCTCAGTCCGCTGCCCATGTTCTTGAGCACGGTAGCCGACTGCAGTGCCAGCTCTCGTCCCGGAGTTACCACGATGGCCTGCGGCTCATCATCGGCAGCATCCACCAGCTGCGAAACCGGCAGCAGATAAGCCAGCGTCTTTCCGCTACCCGTTGGCGAGAGCACCACCACATCCTGGTTGCCGTGCAGAATCGCATTCATCGCATCCTGCTGCATTTCGTTGAGCTCAATGCCCAGTTTATCTAAAATTCTATCAATCATATATTTTTATTCAAATCTATTTATTCTGTCGCGAATCTATTTATACTATTGCAAGTCTATTTGCTCTGTCTCATCACCTTATCTATCTCATCAAATTCCTTGCCCATGTTCAGGTTCAGATAGATGGTGTAGAGCGGAAAGGCCCATTTGCCCTGTTCCTTCGGTTCCAGTTCACGATATTTCACCAGATAAGGCAGCGCCTTCTTGTAGTCAGCCTCCACCTGCGCCTTCACCTGTCGTGAGTTCTGCGAGTTCTTGTCCTGCTCCACCGCCTGGTTGAAATAGCAAATACCCACATTGTAGTAAGGTTCCGGCATTTCCGGATTCACGTCGATTACCTTCTGGCTCACCTCGATGCACTCCTTCAGCTTGCCCTGATCCAGGAGCAGGTTTGATTTGGCAGCCAGATACAAATCGCTGTCGGGCACTACGGTCAGCGCCTCATCTACCACCACCATTGCCGAGTCGAGCTGAGCGTTATCCACGTAATGATCCACCAGGCGCGGGAAGAAGAACGGGAAGGTAGGCACACGCTTGAATCCCTCCTTCAGCGAAGCCACGTAGCGTGCCGTGTCCTTTTCCAGGGCATAAGTCTCCGCCAGATACTGCAACATGTAATTATAGTGCACCGTATCCTTCAGCGCCATGTAAGAATGATGCAGGGTTGCCTTAGGGTTCTTCATCTTGTAGCCTGAATACACGGCATAGTAGGCGGCTGTAGGCAGATGCTTGTCCTTCTCCATATAGTTGTAAGATTTGAACATCGGCTGTTCGGCACAATCGATGTAGCAGTCGAAGAACTTATAGGCATCCTGATACTTCTGCTTGTTGAGAAACCAGATTCCGCCATTGTAGAGATTCGAGCGGATATGAGCCAGATAATCCTTGTGTCCCTTGCGGAACTCCAGGTTCTTCCTGCCCTTCTTGTCGGGCACCGCCTCCACAGAGTCAAACTGCAGCGCCACCTCGAAGAGCTGGCGGGTGTAGTTGAAGAGCTGCGCCGTATCGTACTTCTGCTTCAGATACAGCTTCTCGTTACCCTGCTCATACTGTTTGCGCACGGCGTCGAAATAAACCGTCCATATTTTCTTGTTGGTACGGTTCACCGAATCGTTGAGCAGTTTCTTCATGCTCGCCACGGCCTGATCTAGATTCTTGCCCGCCTTTACCTGGTCCTTGGCTGTCTGAATCTCCTTCTTCTGTGCAGGAACCACCATCGGCGACATCATGAGCAGAAACAGCAGCGAAAACTGCTTCCATATACTAAGTTTCCTTTTCATCATTCATTCTTTTTATGCGATATAATTCCAAAATTACTTGCTGCCATACTGGTAATAATACCAGTAGGTGTTGCCATACGTATCACGCAGGGCTGCCTGGCGCTCCACCGGATTGCCATACTTCGCCTCCATGGTCTGATAATCCTGATAGTCGGCGTCCATCACGTTTTCGTGATATTCGAATATCGGATGACTCCGCAGATGGCAATAGAGCACCAGCGCCTCCTTGTAATGGGTAGGCAACTTGCCCGATTCTATATTGTAATACTTGCCCACCTGTCTCACGAAATCGTCTATCTTGCGGTCGAGCAAGAGGGCGCAGAGCTGGTAGTCCACCGGAATCTTATACTTCAGATGATGCTTCACCATCCATGCCGACGGCTTGTTCATCCAGCCCGGATACTTCCACATCATGGCTTTCACCGAGGTGCCGTTAGGCATCATCGCCTCGCTGCCACCCACCAGCAGATAGTTGAAGAGGTCGCTGCCCAACTGGCCTGTTTCGTTGAGGCAGGCGATGCGGAGCATCGTGAGCGACGAGTCTGTCTGCAGCGATTTCCTGCCCACCTCCAATGCCTTTTCATACTGTTTTTCTTTCATCAGATGTTCCATCTTCATTCGCTCATGAAAGAGCCTGTCGTTGTTCGAGATGAAGAGCAAGGCGATGGTCATCACGAGCAGCTGGCAGATGTTGAGCCAGGAGTAACGCGAGAACCAACCGAAGCTATGAGGCTCCTGCTCAAGCGGTTCCAGCTGGCGCTCCACCCACATCACGCCGCCCCACACCAGCAGACTGAATGGCAGGAAGAACCACCACCAGCCCAGGGAATGATGAACATCGATGTCGTTCGGAACGTCGGTAATCAATGCCAGCAACAGGAATGAAGGGAAATAAGTCAACCCGTGGAAGCGGCGCTTCACGCGGGTTACGGCGTATGCTCCCAACTGCAGCAGAAAGCATACGGCGGTAATCAGCAGCGGCGCAAGCGTATAGAAATAGTCGGTTTTTCCATCCGACAGTACGTGCTGCGCCACGGCCAAGATATCTGCCTGGTAACAAGCCAGGTAAGTATAACTGAAAACGAAAAAAATGATAGCACAGGCGAAGCGCATCTTCGCCGTGCTATTCCTTTTATTACTCATAAATCAATATTTAATTTTTCTTGAGCACCAGTGCTGAACGTGCCGGCAAGTAAAGCTTCAGCCATTCCTTGCGATCGTTCACATACACAGGGTCATAGGTGGTGATGTGGGTCATCTCGTCGTCGTTCAGACCATTACCGCCAAATGCCTTGTTGTCGGTGTCGAGTACCACGCTGTAGGCTCCCGTTGGAACGAGGAATCCATAGTCGGTAAACGAACGGGTTGGTGAGAAGTTGAACACGAAGAGCAGGTCGCCGCGCATGTAGGCAAGCACCTGGTCGCCATCGTTGTGCCAGATTTCCACCACCGGTGTCTTGTTAAAGTTCTTCTCGCTCTTGATAGTCTTGAGCATCTCCTTGTCAAAGTCGCCCAGATAATGATAGCAAAGCTCATGGTTATCCACCAGGTTCCACTGACGGCGGGCGTACTTGTAGCTCCATCCGTTGCCCTCGCGTGGGAAGTCAATCCACTCTGGGTGGCCGAACTCATTGCCCATGAAATTCAGGTAGCCGCCGTTGATGGTTGATGCGGTGGCCAGACGGATCATCTTGTGCAGGGCGATTCCGCGGTGAACCATATCGTTCTCGTCGCCCTTTTTGAAGTGCCAGTACATGTCGGCGTCGATGAGGCGGAAGATGATGGTCTTGTCGCCCACCAGTGCTTGGTCGTGACTCTCGCAGTAAGAGATGGTCTTCTCGTCGGCACGGCGGTTCTTGATTTCCCAGAAGATGCTAGATGGCTTCCAGTCTTCATCCTTCAGCTCCTTGATGGTCTTGATCCAGTAGTCAGGAATGTTCATCGCCATGCGGTAGTCGAAGCCGTAGCCGCCGTCGGCAAACTTGGCAGCCAGTCCCGGCATTCCGCTCACCTCCTCGGCTATGGTGATGGCATTCTTGTTCACCTCGTGAATCAGGCAGTTGGCAAGGATTAGATAGCAGATGGCATTGTCGTCTTCGTGACCGTTGAAGTAGTCGCCGTAGTTGCAGAATGCCTCGCCCAGGCCGTGGCTGTAGTAGAGCATGGAGGTTACGCCGTCGAATCGGAAACCGTCAAAATGGTACTCGCTGAGCCAGTACTTGCAGTTGCTCAGCAGGAAGTGCATCACCTCGTCCTTACCGTAGTCGAAGCAGAGGCTGTCCCAAGCCGGATGCTCGTGTCTCTCGCCCGGATAGAAATACTGGTTAGGGTCGCCGGCAAGATTGCCCAGTCCCTCCAGCTCGTTCTTCACGGCGTGTGAGTGCACGATGTCCATGATTACTGCGATTCCGTTCTGATGGGCCGTATCGATGAGGTCCTTCAGTTCCTCAGGCGTTCCGAAGCGGCTGCTTGCTGCGAAGAAGCTGCTCACGTGGTAGCCGAAGGAGCCGTAGTAAGGATGCTCCTGGATAGCCATGATCTGGATGCAGTTGTAACCGTCCTCAATGATACGTGGCAACACGTTTTCCTTGAATTCCGTGTAGGTGCCCACCTTCTCGGCATCCTGTCCCATTCCGATGTGGCACTCGTAGATGAGCAGCGGAGCGGTGCAAGGCTTGAAGGTCTTCTTCTTCCATTTGTAAGGTTCCGGGCTCCACACCTGTGCAGAGAAAATCTTGGTCTGCTCGTCCTGAACCACACGGTTGGCCCATGCAGGGATTCGCTCGCCTTCTCCGCCTTCCCAGTGCACCTTCATCTTGAAGAGGTCGCCGTGCTTCATCGCCTTCTCCGGCATCTTGAGCTCCCAGTTGCCTGTGCCCTTGATGCGCTTGGCGCGATATTTAGGCGACTCCTGCCAGTTGTTGAAGTCACCAACCAGATAGATGTCGGTGGCATTAGGTGCCCACTCGCGGAACACCCATCCCTTCTCGGTCTTGTGCAGGCCGAAGTAGTCGTATCCGTTGGCGAAGTCACTGAGCGTAATCTTGCCGTTGCGGGTAAGCTGGCCCAGTTTCCAGAGTGCATGTTCATGACGGCCTACGATGGCTGACTCAAAGTCTGCCAGGTATGGGTCGTTCTTTACCAGTCCTATATGTTTTGGTGCAGCAGCCATCACTGTCTTCTTGGCTGCAGTCTTCTTGGCACAAGCCTTGGCTGCGGTCTTCTTGGCTGTTGTCTTCTTAGCTGTTGTCTTCTTAGCTGAAGTTTTCTTTTCTGTTGCCATATATCATGATTTTAGATGGTTAGTACTTTGTTGCTTTTCAGGGAAGGGTGCTTTAAGCCTTTACCTTGAAGATTGCCTTGTGGATGTCACCCTTGCCGATGCATGGCTGATGACCGTCCTGTGGGAAGAAGATGGCAAACTGGCCTGGCTTGCAGGTTACCAGTGTCTGCGCCTTCACTCCCGGATACAGGGTGCAATCCTTTGCCTCGTTGTACTCCACCTCTGGCAGATCCTTCACTGGAGAGTAGCCGTAGGTTTCCTCTGTGTTCAGCGGAATCTGGATGTCGATCATCTGGCGATGAGTCTCGATGGTAGCCTCTTCCTCTGTCTTGCCGTGAGCCACGGCGATGTTCACAAAGAGGTCGCTGCCCTGGATAGGGTGCTTGCCGGTCTCCAACTTAGCGAGATCATTCTCCTTGATAAACTCCACTACTTCTGCGAAGAGTGGATTAAGAGAAACGTATTTCTCCAAATTGTCTAATGTATCAATTACCATAGTTTTACTATATTATATTAGTCTTCAAATCTTTTTCCGTTCTCATAAACGCCCTTGGCCGTTACCTGGCCGTTGCGGTCTTTCTCCACGAATCTGCCGTCGCGGGCATCCTTCTTGTAGTTGCCCTCAAAGCGCTTGCCTTCCTTGGTCTCCTCTATGCAGAAGCCCTCGCGCTTACCATTGCGATAGACACCCTTGAAGCGGTTGCCGTTGGCGTAGTGAATCACCACGTTTCCATCCACATGACCCTTTCTGAACTCGCCCTCGTAGATGTCGCCGTTCTTCTTGGTCAACTTGCCCCTGCCGTTCTGCAGGTCGTTCTTCCAGTCGCCCACGTAGATGTCGCCGTTCTTCCAGATAAAGGTGCCCTGACCCGAACGCAGACCGTCCAGGAACTGTCCGGTGTATTTCGAACCGTTGGCGGAGCGGAAGATGCCTTCGCCCGTACGTTCACCCTGGGCATAGTCGCCCTCGTAGATGTCGCCGTTGTGGAACTTGTAGATTCCCTTTCCGTCCTGGATATCATCCTTCCAGTCGCCGATGTAGGTGTCGCCGTCAGCATATTTGAAAGTACCCCTGCCCGAACGCTGGTTGTCCACCCACTGTCCGTCGTAAGTGGTTCCGTCGCCCCAGTCAAAGAATCCGTTTCCGTTCTTCATGTCGTTCATCCACTGGCCTTTATACTGCGCTCCGTTCGAGTAGGTGTAAGTACCTCTGCCCTGTCGCTTGTCCTTGTACCAGTCGCCGTCGTACTTATCTCCGTTGTAATAGTACATCACGCCGTGTCCGTGCTGGAAGTCGCGGAACCAGAGTCCCACATATTTATTATTGTTCTGGAAATAATAGGTTCCCTTACCATGCTGCTGGTCTTGCAGCCACTGTCCCTCGTAGCGTTCGCCATCCGAGAAAGTATAGACACCATATCCGCTTCTCTTGCCCTTCAGGTAGGAGCCTTCGTAGGTGTCGCCGTTGGTATAGACGGTGGTGCCCTTTCCCTGCGGCTTTCCACTCACCATCTCGCCCTTATACTGTCCACCGTCGCGGGTGATGCAGGAGCCGAGCGAAATCTTCTGTGCCGATGCGCCCAGTGGCGACAGAGCCAGCATCAGGGCGAGCATCATGCTATATTCTTTTTTGTTAAATCTATATTCTTTCTTGTTATATTTCATGCCGATTATAATCTTTACTATTCGATATTCTGTCGATATGATTCGATATTCAGTCGATAATCTATCGATTCAATCCCCAAAGTTAGCGGTTTTTCGGCAAACAGCCAAATAGATTAAACAAATTTAAGGTAAAAAGGAGAAAAATAATATTTCACAAGAAAAAACAACATCAAAATACAATAATCTGCCCATTACGCCGTTTTAAGAAAATAATAAATTTATCGAACCCAGCAAATCAAACACATATATGATTTTGAATTGTGCAATAATAGACGAGGACCCAGGAGCCTTGGAGCTCCTGAAGAAGTACGTTGACGATACGCCGACGCTCAACCTCATTGGCGCCTATATCAGCCCCATCGATGCGGTGGACGGTATCTGCCACAACCATCTGGATATTCTCTTCCTTGCCATCCACATGCAGCAGATCAGCGGACTGGAGTTTGCCAAGGTCGTACCTAAGAACGTTAAGATTATCTTCACCACCGCCTTCAAGGAGTACGCCATCGAGGCCTACAAGGTGAACGCCTTCGACTATCTGGTGAAACCCATTACCTCGGAAGACTTCATGGGCGCCTGCGAGAAGGTATTCAACAGCTACATGCAGGACGACAAGTATAATCCCATCAAGCGCGACAGATTCCTCATCGTGAAGAGCGATTATAAATATGTGCGCATCCCCTTTGAGAAGATTCTGTTCATCGAGAGCATGAAGGATTACATCATGTACCACCTGGAAGGCGGAGAGTGCATCATGACCCTGGGCAACCTGAAAAAGCTGGAAGACAAGCTGCCACGGGAAATATTCAAGCGGGTACACCGCTCCTATCTTGCCAACATGACCCTATTCGACACCATCGAACGCATGAAGATTATCTATGGCAAGATGGCCATCCCTATCTCAGAATCCTACAAGGACGATATTATCAAGTATATAGATGAACACGAAATATAAAAACAAGCACGCCCCACAAAGGGACGTGCTTTTTATATTCCAGAAATGTTTATATTCCCGCAATCTGTCCGGGTGATGAAACGAAGATATGGGCACCATGGGCGATGAGGAAATCCAAATCACGGAAACCCCAGAGCACACTGATGCACGGCATTCCGCTGTTCTTCGCCGTCATTACATCCACGTCGCTGTCGCCTATGTAAACCGCCCCGTCTCTATCGGCGTGCAACTGGCGCAAGGCTTCGTTCACGGTATCTGGAGCCGGTTTCTTCCTGATGTCCTCACGCTCGCCAATCGCCACCTCTACCAGGTCGCCGAAGAAATGACGGCACAATGCCTGCGTTGCCGCATAAAACTTGTTGCTCACCACGGCAATCTGCTTGCCCCTGTCTTTCAGTTCCCTCAGCATCTCCATCACACCCTTGTAAGGCTCCGTAGTGTCAAGATTATGCATCATGTAATGCTGGCGGAAATCTGCATACGCCTTCTCAAACTTCTCGTTCTTCTCGCCATCCGGCACGGCACGGATCATGAGCAGCTTCACGCCGTTGCCCACAAAGCGGCGCACCTCATCCAGGGTTCTTTCGGGCATTCCGTTCTTCTTCAGGGCGTAGTTGCAGCTCGCTGCCAAATCCTGCAGCGTGGAGAGCAGCGTGCCGTCCAGATCGAAGATATAAGTATCGTAGTTAAACTGCGCATCAGGCGACATTCTCTTTACCCTGAAATCGCCGCCATGCAGCACGCACATATCGTTGGTAAAGAGGCGCACCTCGTCGGGCGCACCCGTGGTGTAGGAATTTTCCTCCTTCACCTGTCCGTAGGCGTAGTCCGTGCCCATGGTCCGGTTCTCGCCATACTCCCAGCGCTTGAAGGCCTTCGTCTCCGCATCCACCACCACATATTTATATTCCAGTGGCGATTCCAGCGCCATCACGTTCACCGAGAGCACCCAGTCGTCGCCCTTCAGATGGGTCATCGGCAGATAATGGTCGGTGTTCCATTCGCCCAGGGTAGGATGGTTGCCCAGCAGTCCCAGTGCCTCGTTCTCATGCAGGCGTGGAGCGGAAACCTTGAAAATCACGGTCTGCTCGAAGATAGGTAGTCTTGCCACCTCGTCGCCCTTCCACTGGGCAGGCTGCGTATAGTTAGACACCTCGCCCGTCAGTTCCACCTCGTCGTCGAGCCAGAAGTCAGAAAAAATATAGTTCATGTTGGCGTCGTAAGTGTAGGCACGGGGCGAGCGCACCGACTCCCTTCTTCTCAGGGCACCCTTGCCGTCCACCACCTTATAATAATAGGCGATGGCATTGTAAGGATGATGGCGGTTCTGCCGGGCATGCGTCTCCGCCAGCCAGTGATAACCGTCTGCCGTGTTCAGTGCAAGATCTAGCGTCTCACGCTTTCCGTCGCGCGAGAAGAAGGTGATGTCAGCATGCACCGACTCACCCCACTCCGCCTTATAGGCTATCGTAAATTTCATTTTCATATCTTCATTCCGTATTAAATCTATCATTTTTACCATGCAAAGATAATGAAAAACTTCATACCACGGATAAAGAAAACGGGAATTAACCTATTTTAATTGCCAACACTTTGCTATTTGGTATTTTTACTGTACTTTTGCACCGAAATAGTTTTTAAATTGGAAAAATGAAAATGAAAAAAAAGTCAGTTTCTAAGTTTTATCTCTATGGGGCCATCGGCTGCGTGGCGGCCATTGCCTGCATAGGTTATCTCTACTGCTTCTCGGCGTTCTCGAAAAGCAGCGAAACCAAGTATGTGTATATCGACACCGACGATAACATCGACTCGGTATATAATAAGGTGGAACCCTTCGCCAAGAGCATCCCGATGCAGGCGTTCCGTACGCTCACCCATCATTCGGGCTACGCAGACCACATCCGCACCGGCCGCTACGCCATCCATCCCGGAGACGGAGCCTTCAAGGTGTGGAGACATCTGAAGAACGGACTCCAGGAACCGATGAACCTCACCGTGCCTTCTGTGCGCACCATCGACAAGCTCTCAGCCGAACTCAGCAAGAAACTGATGCTCGACAGCCTGGAAATCCGCAAGGCGCTCACCGATGAGGCTACCTGTGAGAAGTATGGCTACGACACCGCCACCATCGCCTGCATGTTCATCCCCAACACCTACGATATCTACTGGAACGTATCCATCGGCAAACTGCTGGATAGGATGAAGAAGGAGAGCAACAAGTTCTGGAACTTCGAGCGCACCCAGAAGGCGAAGGCGATGAACCTCACCCCGGTAGAGGTCATCACCCTGGCGAGCATCGTGGATGAGGAAACCGCCAACAACGCCGAGAAGCCGATGATTGCCGGCATGTATTACAACCGACTGATGCTGCGCAACGCCGAATATCCCGAAGGAATGCCGCTGCAGGCAGACCCAACCATCAAGTTCGCCTGGAAGCAGTTTGGTCTGAAGCGCATCTACAACAACCTGCTGAGTATCAAGAGCCCGTATAATACGTACAAGAACCCTGGACTTCCTCCTGGTCCTATCCGCATCCCGTCGGTGGCAGGCATCGACGCCGTGCTCAACCACGTAAAGCACGAGTACATCTACATGTGCGCCAAGGAAGATTTCAGCGGTACCCACAACTTCGCCCGCACCTATCAGGAGCACCAGCAGAATGCGGCGAAATACACCAAGGCACTCAATGAAAGAGGAATCAAGTAGGCTTCCGTTCAGAAAACCTGCATGATAATTCCCAAAACATACACAATTAATAGAAGAATCATAGGGAAACTTGCAAAATGTCACTCATTTTGCAAGTTTTCTTATTTTATATTTGGTAGTCTCCCAAAATAGTTGTAAATTTGCAGCATTAAACATTCCATTTAAAGAATTTATTACATGAACAGAACGATTATTACAGTAGTGGGCAAGGATACCAAAGGTATCATCGCCAAGGTTTGCACCTATTTGGCAGAGAAAGACGTCAACATCCTCGATATCTCCCAGACCATCGTGCAGGAGTATTTCAACATGATGATGATTGTCGATATGGGTAAGATGAACACATCTTTCGAAACCGTTGCTGATGAACTCGCTGAGCTTGGCACCAGCATCGGCGTGCAGGTAAAATGCCAGCGCGAGGAAATCTTCAACATGATGCACCGCATCTAAGTGATTCTGCCGGGTGATTCATCTATAAAAGTTATTCATTTTTAAAGTCAATAGAAGGAAAATGATCAATATATCTGAGGTAATTGAAACCAACAAGATGATTGAGCAGGAGAACTTCGACGTGCGCACCATCACCATGGGTATCAACCTCCTGGATTGTGCCACTTCCGATCTCGACCAGCTCTGTGAGAACATCTATAACAAGATAACCCGTCTTGCCAAGAACCTGGTGAAGACTGGTGAGGATATTTCTAAGGAATACGGTGTGCCTATCGTCAACAAGCGCATCTCCATCACTCCTATCGCCCTGGTAGGCGGTTCGGCCTGCAAGACTACCGACGACTACGTGAAGATAGCCAAGACCCTGGACAAGTGTGCCAAGGAGCTGGGTGTCAACTTCCTGGGCGGCTACTCAGCCATCGTGAGCAAGGGTATGAGCAAGAGCGATGAACTCCTCATCCGTTCCATCCCTCAGGCGATGGCACAGACCGATTTCATCTGCAGTTCCGTGAACGTGGGTTCTACCAAGACCGGAATCAACATGGACGCCGTGCGCCTGCTGGGTGAAATCGTGAAGGATACTGCCGAGGCTACCAAGGACAAGGGTTCCCTGGGTTGCGCCAAGCTCGTGGTGCTCTGTAATGCACCGGATGACAACCCATTCATGGCAGGTGCCTTCCATGGTGTTTCTGAGGCCGATGCCGTAGTGAGCGTAGGTGTCAGTGGACCAGGTGTGGTAAAATATGCATTGGAGCAGGTGAAGGGCGAGAGCTTCGAGGTACTCTGCGAGACCATCAAGCGCACAGCCTTCAAGATTACCCGTGTAGGTCAGTTGGTAGCCAAGGAGGCTTCCCGCCGACTCAACGTACCATTCGGAATCATCGACCTCTCTCTGGCTCCTACTCCAGCCATCGGCGACAGTGTAGCTGATATTCTGGAACTTATCGGACTGGAGCGTGCCGGTGCCCCTGGTACTACAGCCGCCCTTGCCTTGCTGAACGACCAGGTGAAGAAGGGTGGAATCATGGCTTCCTCTTACGTAGGCGGTTTGAGCGGTGCCTTCATCCCTGTATCTGAGGACCAGGGCATGATCAATGCCGTAGAGGCTGGTGCGCTGACCATTGAGAAGTTGGAGGCGATGACCTGCGTATGCTCAGTAGGTTTGGATATGATAGCCATCCCTGGCGACACTCCAGCCACCACCATTTCGGGCATCATAGCCGATGAGGCTGCCATTGGTATGGTGAACCAGAAGACCACAGCCGTGCGCATCATCCCTGTAGTGGGAATGAAGGTAGGCGACACCGTAGATTTCGGTGGTCTCTTGGGTTATGCGCCAATCATGCCGGTAAATAAGTTCAGCTGCTCCGATTTCGTGAACCGTGTAGGCAGAATCCCTGCCCCTATCCACAGCTTCAAGAACTAAGCAGGATTTTCAAGATATAATAGCTAGAAATAGGGTGCGTCATTGACTTATTACACACCCTATTTCATTTTCTTCATTGTTTTTCTTCATTGTTTTTCTTCATCGGATTACGCGGATGAATCGGAACCTTAACCGCCTTCCTCGGATTACGCACGGATTTTAAACGGAAACTCGACCTGACGGTCGTGGCGATACCCCCTAAAGCTTGCACTAAGAGGCTTATAGCTACGGGGCTAGAGCAATGATTATGCGCTAGCCCAATGGCCGCAAGGCCAAATCCGTTTAAATTCCGTGCGTAATCCGTAGAGCAAGAATGTTCCGTTAACTCCGCGTAATCCGATGAAGAAAAAAAACCGACGGATTTGAAAACGCAACCCGCCAGGCGTCCCGACGGATTTGAAATCCGGCGTAAAAAAGGTCCCAACCTATTCACGCCCTGCGGATTTGAAATCCGCAGCAAGCAAGGTTGATAAGATAAAACTGCTAAAAGCGGGTTGACGTTTTGTGTCAACCCGCTTTTATTTGTTAAACATTTCTAATGAATTTCGGATATTCTGAAAATTATTTGTATCTTTGTGTACTTAAAATAATAAAATAAGTAATAAATAGAAATGCACAAGATAAAATCATATGCTATATAAGTCGAACTTAATTAGTAATAACCATGAGCAAGTATTTTGCAGAATCAGAATTGATTATCAATGAGGATGGAAGCTGCTTCCACCTCCACCTCCGCCCAGAACAAGTGGCAGATAAAGTAATCCTAGTAGGCGACCCAGGTCGCGTAGCCCTCGTAGCATCCCACTTCGAGCAGCAGGAATGCGAGGTTTCAAGCCGAGAGTTCCACGCCATCACCGGCACCTATAAAGGCAAGCGAATCACCGTGCAGAGCACCGGAATCGGCTGCGACAACATCGATATCGTGGTCAACGAACTCGATGCCTTGAAGAACATCGACTTCACCACCCGCACCGAGAAACCCGAGCACACCACCCTCACCCTCGTGCGCATCGGCACCTGCGGCGGTCTGCAGCCAGAATGCCCAGCCGGAACCTTCGTAGCATCGCAGAAGAGCATCGGCTTCGACGGCCTCATCAACTTCTACGCCCGCCGCAACGAAATCTGCGACCTCGAAACAGAGGCAGAGTTCAAGCGCCAGGTAAAATGGGTGGACCAGATAGGCAATCCATACTGTGTAGATAACGACCCGCAACTGCTCAATCAGATAGCCGGCGACGACATGGTTCGAGGAATCACCATCGCCTGCGGCGGTTTCTACGGTCCGCAAGGCAGAGAACTGCGTGCCCCACTCGCCGACCCAGAGCTTAATGCAAAGATAGAAACATTCGAGCATAACGGATTAAAAATCAACAATTTCGAGATGGAAAGCTCCGCTCTAGCCGGACTATCCCTCCTCTTGGGCCACAAGGCATTAACCTGCTGCATGGTCATTGCCAACCGCCGCACCAAGAAGGCCAACACGGGCTACAAGAGCACCATCGACAACTTGATAAAAGTAGTATTAGATAGAATTTAAAGTAAAAGGAAAATGAATCAGGAAGAATGTATCTGTGCCCTGGCAACACCCGCTGGCGGCGCCATCGGAATCATCCGACTCAGTGGCAGCAACGCCATTACCATCACCGACCAGGTTTTCACCGCAGCCAGCGGCAAATCCCTGACCGATGCCAAGCCCAACACCCTCCACTACGGAGAAATAAAAGATAAAAACGGCAACACCATCGACGACGTGATGGTAAGTGTCTTCAAGGCACCCCACAGCTACACCGGCGAAGACTCCACCGAGATTTCATGCCACGGCAGCAGATACATTCTGCAGCAAGTGATGCAGTGCCTGATACAGGCAGGTTGCCGCCACGCACAACCGGGCGAATACACCCGACGTGCCTTCATGAACGGCAAGATGGACCTCTCGCAGGCAGAAGCCGTTGCCGACCTCATCGCCTCCACCAACAAGGCAACCCACCAGATGGCGATGAGCCAACTGAAGGGTCACTTCAGCAACGAGCTCTCCACCCTTCGTGAAAAGCTCCTCAAAATGACCTCACTCCTCGAACTGGAACTGGATTTCAGCGACCATGAGGACCTGGAGTTTGCCGACCGCTCAGAGCTGCACGCCCTGGCCGAGGAAATAGAGAAGAAGATAACCACCCTCGCCCACTCCTTCGAAACCGGCAACGCCCTGAAGCAAGGCATCCCTGTAGCCATCGTGGGCAAGACCAACGCCGGCAAGAGCACCCTTCTCAACCGTCTGCTGCAAGATGATAAAGCCATCGTGAGCGAAATCCACGGCACCACCCGCGACGTCATCGAAGACACTACAGACATAGACGGCATTACCTTCCGCTTCATCGACACGGCAGGAATCCGATCCACCGACGACAAGGTGGAGCAGCTGGGCATAGAGCGCACCTATCAGAAGATGAAGGAAGCCAAGATTCTCATCTACCTCATCGACGGAAGCACAGATGATGACCAGCAGGATAAAGACATGGACGAGTTTATGGAGATTATTAATGACTACGACTGCCCGAATATAATCTTAGGTATCAACAAGTTTGACGACATCACGGAGTATAATGAAGAGAACATCAATGGATTCAACGCTATGACGGAAAGTCTCAACTCGTTCAATGCGTTCCAAAGCCAGTGTGGCGGAAAACCATTGAAGACACTCAATATAGTTCCGATGAGTGCCAAGTTGGGTTACAACATGGATGGTCTCAAGGAATGTCTGGTAAAGATAGCCAATGTTCCAGAGATTACGGAGAACGATGTCATCATAACGAGTGCCCGCCACTACGAGGCGTTGACGAAAGCCAACGAAAGTCTGCAGCGAGTATTGGAGTCGATGGATGCCGGCATGAGCGGTGACATCATCGCCGAAGATTTGAAAATGGTACTGGAAGAGCTTGGCGAAATCACTGGCGGCCAGATAAATAGCCAGGAAACGCTGAACAACATCTTCAAGCACTTTTGCATCGGGAAATAACAGAAAATGGTAATTGGGAACGCAATGCGTTCCCAATCTGTTTATCGCTTGTTGCGTCTATTTTGAATCCATGCCTTAACAGAAAGCACGAAGTTGTTGCTTCCTGCTTCATTTCTAATTGTATCGAATTCGGTACAATTAAAATTCGGATTATATAGCTTCCCATTCACCGAGGTATTCTATTGTACTTTTGAGGCTCATCCATCTGAAAATAATATGCTCTTGCATTTGGCTATGTGCCATATCGGTCAAAGAGATATAATCCTCATTTTGAACATAAACATCACCACCCACTCTCCAGCCCTCTTTGGTGAAGGATGGGGAGATAAGGTTTGGTACATGGAGAATATAACGAAATAAGAGAGCTTACTTGCATATTCAAAGGCATCAACTCTACAAATTAATTCTGCATATAGGAATCGTAGATGTTACATATACGATTTAACCAAATCGCATTTTACATGCTTATACAACATATTTTCTTCCTCCACAATAATATCATACGAAGGAATATTGGGGCATTCAAATGTACCTAGCGCATCCACAACTAAGACAATGCCTTCCTTCAACACATCACCACATAGGAATGTGACTTGATCACCAACCTTGAATAGATCGTGACTGAACGTTTTACCGTCTTTTCCTATTATTGCCATATTCTCTGAAATTAAAATGATTATTTTGCAAATATACAGCAATATTTTGAAACCACCAACTTTTTCTCCGCTTTTTATTCTTTAAAGCTACTTCTTTATAACCAAGCGAGCGTCATTTCCAGCACATACAATGCTATAAATGGTAGAAAACAAAGATAGGGAACGCAGTGCGTTCCCTATCTGTTAGCCAAATTCCTCCTTCACATCAAAGCAAGGACAAGCCTTGGCAGAGAATTCATTATGTCCATGAACCTTTGCCTCGGGATATTCCTCCTTCAGCTGCTCAATCAGCGCTTTCAGCGCAGCCTTCTGCTCGGGGGTTCGGGTGTCCTTCGGCTTGCCAGTCTGGGATAAGCCGCCAATGTAGCATATTCCGATACTCACGGTGTTGTGACCCTTGCAATGGGCACCCACGTCTTCTACAGATCTGCCCACGTGGATGCTGCCGTCACGATAAATCACGAAATGATAACCGATGCAGAAAAAGCCACGCTCACGATGCCAACGGTCGATGTCGGCTACGGTGTAGTCGCAACCTTCTCGGGTCGCACTACAATGAATGATGATTTCCTTGATCTTGCGCATAATAGAATAATTTATAATGTACAATGTATAATTAAATAATGGATACCGCTTACTAAAGTACAGTTAACTATAAAACTTTACCTGGGAAAAAAGCCAGATACTTTAGTGGAACTTCTTCTTCCCCCAAGTCTTTGATATGCAAGTCAATTATTTTGTTTTCATCAGCTAACTCATTAATCTTCTTGCAAAACTTCTTGAAAAGTTCCCCATCGTAAGCTACAACGCCCGACATTAAAGACTTGCCCATCACTATGCTTCCATGCTTCAATGCAAGCGGACCTAAACCAGCCGTGATATAAGGCTTACCTGCCACCGGAAAAATTCCATGATTTTCCTTATGAATTACGGGCATGGTTTTATACTCCTCTACAATCTCAGTCTTGAATTCCTTCTCTTTCTTATGATGCTTCTTCTTGACGTCCACCTCTATCTTCTTCTTAAACTTGAGAGGTAATGGTATGATTAGATAATCGCCTACAGGCAGGTAATTTATCGGATGCTCTACTGTGCCGCAGATAATTACTCCGTTGATAACCATTGTGCCATCCACACCCCATGGAGTGAAGCGACGGCGAAATATAGTAATATGCATGATAATTTACATTTAATAATTGAGAATTGATTTTTTTGGGGTTCATAATCGGTCATGAAGGATTTCAACGAATTGAAAACCAAAATGACCGAAAATGACCATGACCGGAAATGACCGGATTTAAACTATAGACGATACTTTCTGATAACGCTTGTCAGGCAGAATTCCTATCAAGCCCTGCCGCTTCCAGTTCTTCAACATCTGTCTCACTGTCTCGTTGGTAACACTCGCCCCTTTAACGGAAATGCTCTGCTGCTGTGCCTGCTCGAAAGAGAAGGTTGTGTCCAAACGCTCGAAGATAGAGTCGTTCTTGCCTCGGTGTGAGCGATCATACGTCGTCTGCCCGCAATAGTCTCTCGAAGAGAAAGCGTCCTCAATGCGACTACGGAAGAAGTAGAGCGCATTGTCCAACTGATAATCAGCAAGAACATTGAACACTGCAAGCATGGTAGGCGTCTGCATCTTGACGATCATTTCCTTCCATAATAGCGGATTCTGCTTCAACAGCTTCTCTGCACCCTGGAAACCGTGCTTCTGAATCAACGTCTCTGCCACCTTGCAGAGCATGATGCAGGTCATCATTCTCATCGTGGTAGGACAGATACGGAAGCGCTGACGGGCTTTCACCTTGTCATCATTCTTCATAGTCTCCAAGCGAATCTGTTCCAGCCACTCCCTACCCTTGGCTTCCAGCTTAGGCAATTCCACATCGCCTTCCATCAGGGGCAGCAGATGGGCTACCTGGATGATGCGGTCGCGCTGGCGATCGGTGAGCACATACAGATTTTCTGTCAGCGGAGTAAATGTATTGTCCGGGGTTCTTGCCACGGTAATACGGCTCTGAAAGCCATCCGTATAATTGTTCACCACACGATAAAGCGCATCAGGCGTTCCACACATCACAACGTTCCATAACAGTCTGTCTATATGGACATTCACAGCTTCTGCACTTCTTGCCTCACGCTCATAGCTCGTACCATCATACGCCTGACGGAGCATTACAGAGAAGTCGCTCATCGCCGACTTCCATTTCTGCGCCACGGTATCAGCTTCCGGGGTAAACGAGAAGGCGTGCTTGCCTTCGGTATTAGCCAGACGTTCGGCAAGATTTGCCACGGTATTGTTAAGTGTCAGACATCTTACAGGCAGTTTCGGCTCTTCCGGCTGCTCCTTCTTGTTCTTCGCCGCACGCTTCTTGGCTCTCCATTCATCCTCCTGCTGCTGATACATTTTATCCATATCCTTCACTTCCGAAGTCCAGGCATCAACCACGGGGTCGATACTACCCTTTCCAGAGGCGAAATCACCGGCGATGTAGGAGATGAGGTTCAGCGAGTTCATCTTGCCGTGAACAGAGACCTTGACGCCCGTAGCCAGCATTCCGATTGCCGGACAGATGGCGGTAATCACGGGCATTGCCAGGGCGGGACCCACCGCATCGAGCGAATCTCTCACGCCCAGCGGCATTCTCGGCAATGCGTTGTAATAGAACAGATCGTCCTGGGCATTTGCCTCGTCCAGCGCATTCACCAGCGCATCGCTGCCTTCAAGATTTCCGCCTTTTGCAGCCCCCAGCTTCATTCTCTCCTGTCGGATGGCAGCAAGCACATCTTTCAGGCGCTTAGGCATTTGGGTAATCTTCTCGTTCAGCGCCGAGTTGATGCAAGCCATCTTCTCCTGCTCGGGAAAACCATCGTAGCAGGGGATGATCTGAGCCATCAGGCTGCGGTCGAAGCCACAGATGTGGCGAAGGTTCACGGCAAGCTCGAAGGTCAAAGTGTTGCGGTTGGAGCGAACTGGCTCATGACCGTCATTATACATCTGCCACCACTTCGAGATGATTTCGGAATACGGGATTCCGAGGTAATCATTGCTGGATGATGAAGAGGAGGATGATGATGAAGAAGAAGATGATGATGATGGAGAAGATGAAGCGGAAGCAGGCTGAGCCTGATTCTTAGAAGGATTCAGAGGATTCTGAGAGGATTGAACCTTTTGAGGATTCTGCTGATTTCCCTGGTTCTTCTGACTCTGATTCTGCTTCTTCTGATTCATCTGATTTTCAAGAGATTTCTGATTCTCCTGATTTTCAAGATTTTTCTGAGAATTCAAAGCCTTCTCTTCAACATTCTCCAGCCAAGGTTTGTAATGCTTGTTAGCCTTGTGCGCCCCCGGAGGAAGCTCCTCTTGCCCATACTTCTCACGCTCTTCGAGCACCTTGCCTTCAGCTGCCACGGCAGCCTCCTCATAACTATCCTTGAAGAGCTCAGGCGAAAGATAAAGCAAGTCTTCTGCATCAGCCGAAGTCGTGAAATAGACACGATTAATATCGTGAGCAGAAGTATCCATTTCGCACTCCAGCATCTTGGCGATTCTTACCTGGTTCTCCAGGATAGTCTTACCCATCTCTCGCTTGCAAACCGCATGACCACCTTGTCGTGCGCTGCGTTCCAGCATCAGCAGACCATATTTCTCAGGCTCCTGCAGCATCAGCTTGGCCGCCTTCTCGAAATCCTGCTTATCATCCAAATCGAAGCCGAAAGCCCGGCTTGGCAGCTTCATCCCCTTCACTACCCCCTGCGGATAATGTCCGGAATAATTAAACTGAACCAGTCTTCTCTTCGCCCCATCATTTCCTTCGCGAGCCAGTCGCAGATTAGCTTTCTGCTCATAGCTTCCACGAATCAACTTGTATTCCTCTTCCGAGGTGATGGAGCGGGCAACCTTGTGCCCGTTCTCCACCCTTATCAAATAACAGCTCATCTATGTGTTTCTACTTACTATTATTAAGTTGAACATCCATATATTTTATCGCTTCAACTGGTATTCTATCAAAGCATCTGCAGCCTCTTCTGCCTCCTTCACCAATGTGCTACCGATATTGATTCCCTCATCACAGAACACCTTCAGGGTGAGCTGAATAGCTCCATCCTTGGTTTTGCTCAATCGTCCGTGAGCCAGCTTTCTGATCAGTACAGACTGAGAACGTACTCGTGGCTTAACCACGAAATCAAAAGTACCATCCGAAAGCTGCTGGGCAACGCCCTGCGAACGGAATCCCTGCACCTTCTCTCCCCCTCCATGCTCATTAGGCGCAAAGAGGAAACACTTGCTTTCATCATAGAAAGCCATACCACCCAGCTGCACGTGCTGGCTACCATTATTCACCTGCTGGCCATTAACCTGCTGATTATTTACCTGCTGATTGTTTACTTTTTTCTTCATACAAATCTTAAATTAAAATAAGGATGAACGAAAGAAGTGTCGTAAGTTTTAGTTTGCGCAATTTTCTCCGGAGACATTTCTTACTCCACCTATTCCAATTCAAGATTAATTACCTACCTTGCTTATCAAGCCTCAACTTTACTTGCCAAGCTTTTCAATATCCGTAACGAGGATATCCTGGTAAACCTGCCCATTATACTCACGAGCCGTGAATCTGAGCGTGACTGCAACCAGTGCTCCCGGAGCAAACTTACACTGCGCCATATTGCCGAGCATAGCCGCAGCATATTGGTTCTCGTACTTGCCGCCCATCTCCTGCAACACGATGTTGCACTTCATCATCTGGCCGTTCTCGCTCTTCTGGCTCTGCACAGCAAAAGCCTCGCCCTGCTTCACCACTCTCATAATCTGAGTATTCATATTATAAAGTAGTCGGAAGTTGTTTCAAGATCACCAAACCATTTCGGCGTTGTCTTGTTTCTTCGACGCTGCAAAAGTACTGCGGAAAACAAGGCAAAACAATCCTTTTCCCACAACTTCCCCGAAAAACTCTTGTTTTTGGGAAAAATCGGGCATTTCTTGGGAAAAAGTAAGAAGAAAATGAAAAAGGAAGTTAAAAAGTAAAGAAAATCAAAAAATCACTCCTCTTTCTCCCCAAAAATCCCTCATTTTTTCCCAACGTTGGGAAAAATCGTGGGAATCTTGGGAAAAATGCCTAATAAAAATAAAAAAAGCACCTCCTTCACCATCCATGAAGAAGATGCTTTTAACAAAAGCAACCAAAGTTACTCAAATATTTTATCTCCAAAGCGGGAATAATAATGCTACTCAAAGAAGAGCAAGCATCAAATGCCTTTTATTGCCACAATGGTTCATTTTCCCAACCAGAAGGAAAACCAAGGGCTGCCTTATCTATTTCTGGAAACGTAGCAAAAAGTTTGTTCATCTTATCAAGCATATCGTTGTTAGGTGAAATGATGTCAAGGAAATATTTGATGATGCAGATTGTGAATTAGCGTATTTTGAGAGTGAACGTATATATACAAAGCCCCACGCATTTGAGCATCGTTGAGAGGCTTGGTGGGAACTGACGATGCAAAGATACGAATAATCATTGATAATACAAACTTTTCGGCAAGAAAAATTACGCAAAAGTGGAATTCTTTGACATATTTATATTTAATAATGTTAAATCAAGCCTTAAAATCATACTTTGTCAGCCAAAAAAAGTGGTTTTCAAGATAAAAGTGTTATCTTTGTAACGTCTATTCACATACCGGAAGCCCCGATGGGCAGAGGTTGGGCAGACATATATACATATAAGGCGTAACTGTA
>OOCQ01000441.1_pt1 | contig 35883 bp, 34 predicted proteins | sample 1671121 | NCBI WGS metagenome assembly OOCQ01 (sample SAMN06348124, study PRJEB24527) | human gut metagenome | biome: human gut; feature: ankylosing spondylitis patient; material: feces | host: Homo sapiens | place: China | collected 2015-10 | reverse complement strand
GAGCAAAATTCCACCGCATCGCTTTCGGTTGCTTATTTATTTTTTATCATATACTGAAAGACTACAGTTGACCAACTACAAATTTAAATTTAATACCATCCCCCAGAGAATGTAATAACCTGTCCTGTCATATAAGCAGGGGACGTTGCCACATGATAAACCATCTGTGCCGCTTCTTTTGGACTGGCAATATAGTCCGCAGGGATTTCTTCTTTGATCAAGGCAAGATCTTCTTCATCAAACTCCGCATTCATCTCCGTATCGATCATCCCAAAAGCGATCGCATTTACCTGAATATTGCTTGCAGCAACCTCTTTTGCCAGAGCCTTTGTAAAAGCATTGATACCACCTTTTGTTGTAGAATATAAAACCTCACAGGAAGCGCCGGCATCTCCCCAGATGGAAGAAATATTGATGATCTTTCCCTCATGGTGATGAAGCATATGGGGAACGATATTTTTACAGGTTGTAAAAACAGAAGTTAAATTTGTGTTGATCATCAGATTCCAATCATCTACCGTTGCATCTGTAAATAATCCCACCAGAGAGATTCCGGCATTATTTACAAGACAGTCGATCTTAGAAAAAGTAAGGAGGGACTGTTTGATCATTTCGTCTACAAAAGAAGGATCACTGATATCTCCACAAAAAGATAAGCAAGACACGTTCTCTTCAAGAATTTCATTTTTTAGGGATTCTAGTTTTTCAGGATGGCGGAAGCCATGGATGATCACGTTCCATCCTTGTTGTGCAAAATATATGGCAGTTTCACGTCCGATTCCTCTGGAACTGCCAGTTATGAGTACTGTTTTCATAGAAAATACCTCGTAAATCTTATAAAATTTCTTAGCACTTGATATGATCGATCTGATCAACGATGAGAAATGTTGCAGATTAAGAAAATATTAAGGCGATTATACAGAATTATAACATAGAGGATTGTTGAAATAAATCGAATAATTTGTTATACTAAACAAAGTTTAGAAACGGAAGGAGCAGGAACATGGCAGAGAAGAAGAAAAATAAATTAGGTGTCAAAGCCATATTTGCCAGGATTCTTGCAGTGATACTGGTGACAGCCATCGGTGGAGTTGCAAGCTTTTTTGGATTTAAGACATATTTTTCAGATAAATTAAAGAAAGACAAGAAAGCAGAAATCGCAAAGCAGTTAAAAGAAGAAAGCAAAGAAAGAGTAGACGTTGGAATGATCCAGACAGGAAATTCCATTGTGATTCGAATATATCATAACAAGAATCAGGAGATGATTTTTGTACCACTTAGACAAGATATGAATCTTACATTGACGAAGAAGGGAAAACAGGCAGTCGAACAGACACTGGGAACTAGCGTTAGCAAAGCGACGGTTGCAGATGTGATCAAAGCAACAAGAAAGAATGGAAAGTTGTTAAGACAGCAGGTTGAGAAGACACTGGGAATTTCTATTAATTCCTATGAACTGATATCACATAAGAAGTTTGTGAAACTGATGAATCAGGCAGGAGATGTCAAAATAGAATTTGATGAAGCAATGGCTTATACAGATTCTACAGATAAATATGTAACATTAAGTGCTGGGGAGAACAGCCTGAATGGAACAGCAATCTATTCATTATTAAGTGAGAGTGATATTTTTACAGATAAGAGCAAGCAGGCAGAAATTACAGGAGAGATCTGCGTGGCAGTTGCATCTGCATTGAATGATAAGACATTATCCGAATATCGTGAATATGCACAGAATTATTTTGATGCGGTGAAGACAGATGCTTCTTATGAAGAAGCAGCGACAAGTCTTGAGAGAATGCATGGAATTAAGGATAAGAACTTAAATTTCAAAGTGTTAGATGGAACAGAATCCAATGGAAAGTATGAATTAGATACAGAAGAAGCCAAGAGAGTCTTTGATGAGATGTTATCAGAAGAAGGAGACTTAAGTTCGGCATTGAGCACAACAGAAGCAAAGTCAACAACAACCAAATCTGATAGTTCAGCATCTTCTTCAAAGAATATAACGATCGAGATTCAGAATTCAACAAGAATTTCAGGACTTGCAGGAAGATGGAAAGATAAACTGGCAAGTGACGGATACAGTGTAGGATCTGTAAGAACAAACAGACAGGGTGTTTTAACACATACAAAGATCATAGTAGAAAGTAAAGATTTAGGACAGGATCTGAAAAGTTATTTTAAGAATCCGGAATATGAAGTTGGAAGTGTTGACAGCGGTGCAAGAATTTGTATAATTGTTGGATCAGAAGACGAGATTTAAAATACATTCATAAATATTATTATAAAATATCACGAAAAACATCTCAGGAACGATTGAGATGTTTTTCTTTGTTATATGAAGGGGTTACGGCTAAAAAGAGATATTTATGGTCAATGAAATAAAGATTTTCTGCTAGATATTTGTATAAAATAGACAATGATATAAAAAAATTACTAAATTTTTCTTTTTTTTTTGTTTAAAATGCTGTATAGTAAAAGAAAAGGTTGAACGGCAAATATGAAAGGTTGATAAAGGATGATTTCAAATCAGATATTACAAGAGACAATTAATGGAATGAAGGAAGTAACCGGGATCGATCTGTGTATTTTAGATCTGTCAGGACGTATAGTTGTAACAACAATGGAGATAACCGATGCATTAGCACAACATGCGGAAGAATTTGCAGATTCTATGGCAGAGAGCCAGGTAATCGACGGTTTTCAATATTTTAAGATTTTTGATGATCAGAGATTGGAATATATACTTCTGGCTACTGGAATGAGCGAGAATGCATATACGGTCGGAAAGCTTGCAGTGATGCAGATACAGAATCTTTTGACTGCATATAAGGAGAGACTGGATAAAGAGAACTTTGTAAAGAACTTGTTGAGAGATAACTTATTATTGGTTGACATTTATAACCGCTCAAAGAAGCTGCATATTGAAGTGGAACAGAGAAGAGTTGCATTTTTGATTCAGGCAGAATACGAGAAGGATCAGAATTTGTTAGAAGCTACGAAAGAGGTTGAAAGTGGAGCAGATTCAGATTTTATTACGGCAGTGGACGAGAAGAGTATCGTTTATGTAACACCAGTGAATGGGAATGAAGGACAGGCACAGTTTATTCAGCATGCAAAAGAGATTAAAGAAGGGCTGAATGAATATGGGATCAAAGATGCCAAGATTGCGATCGGTAATGTTGCAGAGACGATCAAAGATGTATCAAGATCTTATAAAGAGGCACAGATCGCATTGGAAGTCAGCAAGATCTTCTATGAGGATGCGAGTGTGATCGCATATAATCAGTTAGGAATTGGACGACTGATCTATCAACTTCCACTTCCATTATGTAAGATGTTTATCCGTGAAGTGTTTGGAGATTATTCTCCAGACTCCATTGATGAAGAAACACTGGCAACGATTGATAAATTCTTTGAGAATAATCTGAATGTGTCAGAAACATCCAGACAGTTGTTTATTCATAGAAATACACTCGTATACCGTCTGGATAAGATTCAGAAGAATACGAATCTGGATCTGAGGAATTTTGAAGATGCAATCGCATTTAAAATTGCACTGATGGTAGTAAAATATATGAAACATATGGATACAATGGACTAGAATATGATGATCACATTAAAAAATGTAACGAAAGAATATAATAAAGGGAATATAGGACTTGAGGATGTCTCATTAGACATTGCGAAAGGCGAATTTGTTTTCATCGTAGGTAAGAGCGGATCAGGGAAGACAACCCTGATGAAGCTTTTACAGAAAGAACTTGATGTGACAAGTGGACAGATCATAGTAAACGGTCAGGATTATAAGAAACTGACACAGAGGAATCTGCCGAAGTTCCGCAGGCAGATGGGAATGGTATTTCAGGATTTCCGTCTGCTGAAAGACCGGACGATCTTTGAGAATGTAGCATTTGCACAGCAAGTTGTGGAAGTACCACACAGATATATTAAGCGTCAGGTTGAGAATATGCTTGAGATGGTGGGGCTGAAAGACCGCATGAATGCTTTTCCGAATGAATTGTCAGGAGGAGAACAGCAGAGAGTTGCCATCGCAAGAGCTTTGGTAAACCATCCAGTATTATTACTGGCTGATGAGCCAACTGGGAATCTGGACCCTGTGACAGCCAAAGGGATCATGGAGCTTCTCTCAGAGATCAATAAGAGTGGGACAACAGTTTTAGTTGTTACGCACAACAAAGAGTTGGTCAATGAGATGGGCAAACGAGTGATCTTGATCGAAGATGGACATATAGAACAGGATGAGATAAGGGGGTCCTATGATATTTAGAAGATTTTTGTATGGAATCAAAGAGGGCACAAGGAATATTTTCAGGAATAAGATGTTTTCATTAGCATCACTGGGAACGATCATTGCTTGTGTCTTTTTGTTAGGAACATTTTTATCTGTAGCATTGAATGTAAGGTCAACGATGCAGCAGATGGAACAGTCTGTAGGAATTTCTGTTTTTTTTGAACCAGGTATCTCTGCAGAAAGAAAAGATCAGATTGGGGAAGAAATAAAGAAAAAAGAAGATATTGCCACGATGCGGTATGTATCTGCTGAAGAAGCATGGGAAAGCTATAAGAAGGATGTATTTCAAGGGAATGAAGAGCTTCTGGAAGGATTTGAAGGAAACAATCCGCTAAAAGAATCAGATTCCTATGAGATCACATTAAAAGAAGTAAAATCATACAAACAGGTAGTATCGCATTTAGAGACGATTGATGGTGTCAGGAAAGTCCGTTATTCTGAAGGAGCGGCGGAAGGAATGATGAAGATCAATACAATGGGAACGTATCTTGCAGGTGGGATCATTCTGATCTTAATGGCAGTTTCTATTTTCCTCGTGAGCAATACAGTGTCTATTGGAGTTGCAGTCAGAGAAGAGGAAATTTCAATTATGAAGCTGATCGGTGCGGCGAATGGATTTATTAAAGCACCATTTCAGGCAGAAGGAATGATCATAGGAATTTTGGGGTCATTGATTCCAACAGCAATTATTTTTGCAGGATATGAAGGGATTATCAACTGGATGAATGATAAGTTTCATGTTGTTACAGTCTTTATGAAATTTGTACCGATCCAGCAGATTATGTTATACTTACTTCCGTTAGCATTGTTGGTAGGAATCGTGATCGGATTGCTTGGAAGTTCTATTACGATCCGCAAGTATTTAAAAGTCTAGGAAGGGGAACTCATGAAAAGAAGATATCAGGCGGGGATCATTATGATGTTAATATCAGCCATGATCGCTTCTAATCTGCCTATGACGACAGTGTTTGCTGCAGCCAAAAAACAACAGGTAAAGCAGGAAACAAAGAAATTAGAAGAACAAAGCCGCAAGATGCAGCAGGAGATCAAAGATCTTGATGAGAAAATGATAAAGAGCAATGATGCGTATGAGGCATGTCAAGAGAAGCTTATTTCTGTACAGAAACAGTTAAAGAAGACACAACAGGAATTAAAAGAGGCAAAGGCATCCAAAGAAGATCAGTCAAGGATTATGAGTAAGCGCATTAAGTTTCTATATGAAAATGGAAATATGGCATATATGGAAGTCATTTTTGAAGCAAATAATTTTCAGGAGTTCTTAAAAAGAGCTGATTATGTTTCAAAGATCTCCAAATATGACAGTAACATGTTTTTGCAATTACAGACAACGGAGGATAAGATCCGAATGGCAACGAAGAGTCTGAAACAGGATTATCAAAATACAAAGACTTTGACTGCTAAGGCAAAGACAGAAAAAGAAAAACTGGATCAGGCAGCTGCGAAGAAGAAATCTAAGTTAGCTTCATATCAGAAACAGTTAGCATCTGATAAAGAGTTACTGGCATGGTTTGAGGCAGAGGAAAAACGACAAGAAGAGATGGATCTTGCATCGGCAAAAGACGGTAATGCAGACAATACGACATCGAAAGCACAGTCAGAAAAGAATATGACAGGAAGTACGGCATCAAAGAATACAACATCAAAGGCTACGACCGAAAGCAAGAAAGAAACTACAACGACAACATCGCCAGCAACAACAGTTTCGTCAGGAAATCTGAGTTGGCCGGTACCGTCTTGTCATAGTATTTCATCAGGGTATGGCTTCCGAATTCATCCAGTTACAGGAGTCAGAAAACTGCATGCTGGAATTGATATTCCATGTTCAACTGGAACAACGATCGTAGCAGCAGCTTCTGGTACAGTAGTGGATGCTGGATATAATGCATACAATGGCAATTACTTAAAGATCAGCCATGGAAATGGACTGGAAACGATGTATCTGCATTGCTCCAAACTTCTAGTATCCTCAGGGGCAAGAGTCTCAGGAGGACAGATGATCGCAAAATCCGGAGCAACTGGTATGGTATCTGGTGCACATCTGCATTTTGTTGTGAAAAAGAATGGAAATTATGTAAATCCTCAAAATTACTTATAACGTCATTACATAAATAGAAAGGAACTAATTTCATGAAGAAGTTTTCAAAAATACTCGTAGGGCTACTTGTTGTCGTATGTATTGTGGAAGGATTTTTTCTTTATCGTGCCTATGCGATCCCAAGTACGACCTTACAGACAGCAAGAAAGATCAATCGGATAGAACAGATCATTGATAAATATTATAAAGGTTCTGTTAAGAAGAGTGAGTTGGAAGATTGTACCTACAAAGGTTTAGTTGCAGGACTGGGAGATGTCTATTCCATGTATTATTCAGAGGATGATTTTAAGGAATTAGAACAATCTACAAGTGGTGTTTATTATGGAGTTGGAATATACCTTACACAGGATATAAAGACAGGGATCATAACAGTTGTGAAACCAGTGAAAGGAAGCCCGGCAGACGGAAGTGGACTGAAAAAAGGGGATATTTTAACAAAAGTAGGAAACTATAAATTAAAAACATCGGATGCACTAGATGATATTGTTAAGAAGATCAAAGGTGCAGAAGGAACGAAAGTTAAATTAACATTTACAAGAAATCAGACATCAAAGACTTATACATTTACAAGACAATCGATTGAGAATCCAACAGTTGAAACAAAGATGTTACAAGATAAAGTCGGATATCTTCAGATCACTGAATTTGATGAAGTAACAGTCAGCCAGTTTCGAAGTGGACTGAAAAGTCTTAAGAAACAAGGTGCAAAGAAATTGATCATAGATCTTAGGGATAATCCTGGCGGTTTACTGACAAGTGTAGTGGATATTGCAGGACAGATTCTTCCCAAAGGAACGATTGTTTATACTGAAGATAAGAATGGTAATAAGAAATATTACAAAGACACAAAGAATGAACAGCTTGATATGCCACTATGCGTGTTAGTTAATGGTAACAGCGCGAGTGCAGCAGAGATCCTTTCTGGTGCGATCAAAGATGATAAAGCCGGAACGCTGGTTGGAGAGACAACATTTGGAAAAGGGATCGTACAGGGATTCTTTGAAGTTGGTGATGGATCTTATGTGAAACTGACTTATTCATCTTATTACACACCAGCAGGACATAACATTCATAAAAAAGGAATCAAGCCAGATGTCGAAGTAAAAGATAACACGAAGACAAAAGCTGACGAACAATTAAACAAAGCGCTTTCTATCTTACAGAAGAAATAAGAATTGTAAAGATAGATATAAAAAAGAAAGTATAGAACATATTACCAAAAGTTCTATGCTTTTTTTGTGCAAATTTACGGATTATGCATTAAATCTTGAAATAGCAGAAAATAATATCTATAATAAAGATAAAATCTGTTTATCAAAGATTTTAATATCCGAAACAGAAATAAAAGGAGGAAAACAAAGATGAGCAAGAAAAATTGCGAGAGCGAAGCACGTAAAAAGATCGCTGCATCCATCGGAGCAACTCCGGAAGAGATTTATTTCACATCAGGAAGAGCAGATGGACACTTAAAAGCTTTAAAAGCTGTAGTGAAAGCATCAAAAAAAGCACGTCCTCATGTGATCATCACGACGATGGAAGATCCAGAAGTATTGGATGAATGTTCCAGACTAGAACGAAAAGACGCAGTTGTGACATATTTAGATCCGATCACAACCGGCCGTGTGGAAGTAGCAATGATCGAAAATGAACTGAAAGAAAATACAGAACTGATCTCAGTGACAGCAGCAAACTGCCAGACAGGAACTTCTGAGCCATTTACAGGAATCGGAACAATGACATCAGAGAAAGGTGTGATCTTCCATACAGATGCAGCATTTGCATTTGGAAAAATGCCGATCAATGTAGAAAGAAGTCATATTGATATGCTGACAGCAGATGCATCTTATTTTGGAGGTCCTGAAAATGCGGGATTTTTATATGTAAGAAAGAGCACAGGAGCTGGAGAATATGTGTCAGAAACTGCATTAAGCGAAGAAACATTAACAGTGATGTCAGATATGGCAGAAAGTTTAGCAGCCAATGCTGCAACATTTATGGAAGAAATCCGTCCAGTCAGAAACCATATGTGTGAACGTATTTTTGCTGAGATTGAAGATGTAGAATTGAATGGACACAAAGAGCATCATCTGACCAATCATTTAAATATCAGAATCAAAAATGTATCTGCAGCAGTTGTACAGAAAGCATTAAAGGAACAGGAAATCGAAGTTGGAATCGGAACCAATTCTAACATTCTTGCAGCAATCGGAAGAAGTAAAGCCGAAAGTGCAGAATCTGTTTCATTCTCTTTGAAAGCAGGAACAACGATGGAAGATGTAGACAAGATCGTTGACAATTTAAAAGAGATCGTGACAGGAGAAAGAACTATATTATAAAACAAAACATGTAAAACAATTAAATCACCTTAAAAAGGAGTCAAACAAATGTTAAATTTACCTATGGATCATATCGGACTTCATTGTTCTGATGTAGAATTAAACGCAAAATGGTATCAGGAAGAATTAGGATTTAAAGTTGCAGGAAAATTCCCTGGAATGGGCGGAAGAAATGTATATTTCCTTGAAAATCCTCAGGATGGAAAAATGTATGAAATCTCTCAGAGAGACCAGCTTCCAGGAGGTGCAACAACAAGAATCGACCATATCGCATATCGCTCATCTGATCTTGAAAAAGATTATGAATATTGCAAAACAAACGGATATAAGATCGTATCAGACGGAATTGAGACAAGCCTTAACTTCTGGGAAAAAGGATCTCGCTGCTTCAAGATTGAAAGTGCTTGTGGAGAAGTGATTGAAATTTGTCAGAAGATTAAATAGTTTCGATAAGACAAGTTTTAAATAAAGAAACGCTAGTTTAGACAGTTGTTAAAACTAGCGTTTCTTTATTTAATGTGTACCCGGTGGGGAATGTTTCTAAATTTTTTAGGATAAAAAGCGGGAATCCTCGGTAATTCAATTGCCGCAGATGAAAGCGCGTAACCACAGGTTACATTGGAGACTTTAACGTCTCCTCTTTTTTGAATTTTTAAATAGAACACTTGTTCTTTTCTTGGAGATGTGGTACACTATGTGTATGAAGGAAAATTTAATTCATTCCTGATCATAAAAGTAGCTGTGTAACCTCAAAAAGGTAGCAGTAAAGGTGTCATGGACGCACCCAGAATCTGTATGGCGAAGCCATATATATCTGATGCTCGGTAATTCAATTACCGATGTAGTTCACTTCACTGGGTATAATGTCATAAATGGTTGACAAAGCAGAAATAGTAAAGATCAGAAAATCAACAATATCCCATGTTTCAACTTCGTTAAAGAAATTGGAAAACAAAGGACTTGTTGAAAAAATACAAAGTAAAGACAATAAAAAGCATATTGAAATTATTTTGTTAGATAAGGCAGAACTGATCATAGAAGCAGGACATAACGCACAAAAACAGTTTGCAAAAAATGTTTTAAGTGGATTAACAGAAGAAAAACAGGTCTGTATCAATATATTTGACAAGATCTGTAATAATGCAGAAGAACATTGAAAAGTATCAGTGCAATTGAAATGTTCAAGGCATATCCACAATTAAAACAGTTCTACTCTCGTTGTGGAGTATTATGGTCAAGAGGATATTTTGTATCTACCGTAGGTCATATAAGTGAAGCTACAGTAAAGAAATACATCGAGGAACAGAAAGATCATGAGTGACGAAGAATACAAGAAACTTCTGAAACAATATCATAAACTTTCTGACAGGCATATCTTAGTTGTAGAAACTGATATGCCTTATCCTGATGTTCTGAAAGTCGTGGCTCTTTCTGATAAAATCCGCAAAGCTGGCAACGAGCTTGTTAGTCTTATGAGAAAGAATTACGACCAGCTCATGCGTACCAAGAAATATCGTAAACTACTAAAACTGTACGGCAATACTGAGGATAAGGACAAACGTAAAGCTCTCGCTGATCAGCTCAATGATATGCAGAAATCTTATAATGTTACATGGGATCTCTGCAGGACATCTATGATTCCTATAGGCAAGAAATATAGTATAGATGCGGTGTTTGCTCTTACAAAAGCCGAAGATATATGGCGAGGTATGGAAAAATGCCTTTATGATAACGGTAAGACCACACATTTCTCAAAATACGGAGAATTACCATGTATCAGAGCAAAACAGATAAATCGTGGTATTCCGATGTTTGTTGAGGATGGGAAACTTCGATTCAAACTTAGAAAGATGCAATTCGGGATTCAAGTCAACGACAGGTTTCAGTCTGATGAAGTTAACGCCGTTTTGTCTTATCTTGAGAATCCTGACAAGATGGATGCTGATGCTGTCAATACGCTTATAGAAGAAGCCTGTTGTATAGATACTTACAGACCTTGCTATGCTACTCTTGTTCCAAGGTTGATAAGAGGTAAGTACAGAGTATATCTGCATCTGACAATAGAAGGCAAAGCTAAGCCTAAATATGATAGATCCGGCAATCCAAGACATAAATACGGTAAAGGCATGATAGGTGCTGATATAGGAACGCAGACAGTTGCCTATACTTCTGATACTGAAGTCGGACTGAAGAACCTTTCAGAGCGTGGCAACAGCATACAGACTTCTGAACGCAAGGAACGCTTATATTATCGTGCTATGGACAGGAGTAGACGGGCAACCAATCCACAGAATTACAATCCTGACGGCACGATCAAGAAAGGTAAAAAGACTTGGAAATATTCTGATCGTTACAAGAAGCTGAAAGCCAAACACGCTGAATTATGCCGTATAAATGCAGTAAATAAACAGATTGCAATAAACGAAGATGCTAACTATCTGCGAAGTCTTGGAGATACATTCGTCACAGAACCTAAAAATGCAAGCAAGCTGATGAAACGGGCTAAGAAGACTACTGTTAATAGCAAAGGCAGATTTAATAAGAAAAAGCGCTTTGGAAAATCTATAAAGAATCGTTGCCCGTCTGGATTTCAAACTACTGTTGAAAAGAAATTCAAAGTCACAGGCGGCGCATATATAGAAGTTCCGAATAATTATAGAGCAAGCCAGTACGACCACACGGCAGATGACTACATTAAGAAAAAGCTGTCTGATAGGCTCTACAGACTTCGAGACGGAACATTGGTACAAAGAGATTGGTATTCATCATTTTTGCTCTATTGTTACGACTACAGAACGCAGGATATAGACAAAGATAAATGTATTACAGATTTCGGCAGGTGCTATGACAAAGAAAAAGCCCTAATTGCATGGATTAAGGCTAATCATATCAAAATACTAAACAGTGGAATTAAAGTAGCTTAACAACTAAATGTTAGGGAGATTGACTGTACTTCCTTGTCGTAAGACAGAAATTTACCGCTAATGTGGTCGTAGGACTGCTTGGTAATAAAAGTCCTGATTCAAACAGATTTACACTTGTAACTCCAAAGCCTGAAAATGGTGTACGATTACAAGCTACACTTGGCAATCAGAACCCCACGGGCTTGCCCGTGGGAGCAGTCAGAATCATGCATAGATGAAAAGATAAAAGATATTTCATAAGGGAGAAGTTATATGGATCATTTTGAATTAGTATCAGAATATGAGCCAACTGGGGATCAGCCACAGGCGATCGAGAAGCTGACCAAAGGGTTTCAAGATGGGAATCAGTTTGAGACGCTTCTTGGAGTGACTGGTTCAGGTAAGACATTTACAATGGCGAATATTATACAGAATTTGAATAAACCGACATTGATCTTGGCACATAATAAGACGTTAGCAGCACAGTTATATAGTGAGTTTAAGGCGTTTTTTCCACATAACGCCGTGGAATATTTTGTCTCCTATTATGATTATTATCAGCCAGAGGCCTATGTTCCATCTACCGATACTTATATAGAGAAGGATTCATCGGTCAATGATGAGATTGATAAATTACGACATAGCGCGACAGCAGCATTGATCGAGAGAAAAGATGTGATCGTTGTATCTAGCGTTTCCTGCATTTATGGAATTGGTAGCAAAGAAAGCTATTCAGAGATGATGATCTCTTTGAGACCAGGGATGATAAAGGACAGAGACGAGGTGATCGATGACCTGATCAATATTCAGTATGTAAGAAGCGAACTTGACTTTAAGAGAGGTACTTTCAGAGTTAAGGGGGATGTGTTGGAGATCCTTCCGGTTTCTACATTTGAAGATGCAGTCAGAGTTGAATTTTTTGGAGATGAGATCGATCGTATCGTGGAATTTGATGTTTTAACAGGTGAAGTAAAGAGGAGCTTGAATTTCGTGGCAATCTTCCCGGCATCACATTATGTTGTACCACAGGAACAGATTGAGCGTGCGATCAAAGGAATCAAGGAAGAACTTGCTGAGCAGGTGACATATTTTAAAGAACATGATCAGCTGATCGAAGCACAGAGAATTGCGGAGCGAACGAATTTTGATATTGAAATGTTAAGAGAAACAGGATTTTGTTCTGGGATTGAGAACTACTCCAGACATTTAGCAGGATTAGAACCAGGACAGCCGCCAAGTACGTTAATTGATTTCTTTGGGGATGACTTTTTGATGATCATTGATGAGTCGCATATCACCGTACCACAGATCGGTGGAATGTATGCAGGAGATCAGTCCAGAAAGTCAACGTTAGTAGATTTTGGATTTCGTTTGCCTTCTGCGAAAGATAACCGTCCTTTGGAATTTGGTGAATTTGAACAGAAGATCGATCAGATGTTATTTGTATCTGCAACACCTGGTAAATACGAAGAAGAGCATGAATTATTAAGGGCAGAACAGATCATCAGACCAACAGGTTTACTAGACCCAGCAATCGATGTACGTCCGGTGGAAGGACAAATTGATGATCTGTTAGGAGAGATTCATAAAGAGACAGACAAAGGCAATAAAGTACTTGTCACAACACTGACCAAGCGAATGGCGGAAGAATTGACCGATTATATGCGTGAAGTTGGTATCCGGGTAAAATATTTACATTCAGATATTGATACATTAGAGCGAATTGAGATCGTGAGAGATTTGAGAATGGGAGTTTTTGATGTATTGGTTGGAATCAACTTGTTAAGAGAAGGCCTGGATATTCCAGAGATTACATTGGTTGCAATTCTTGATGCAGATAAAGAGGGATTCTTGCGTTCTGAGACATCTCTTGTGCAGACGATCGGGCGTGCAGCACGTAACAGTGAAGGACATGTTATTATGTATGCAGATCATATGACAGATTCCATGCATGCAGCGATTACGGAGACAGAACGAAGACGTGAGATTCAGGATGAATATAACAAAGAGCATGGAATTACGCCACAGACGATCAAGAAAGATATCAGAGATCTGATCAAGATATCTGATGAACATGAAGAGGAAACAGGTGGATATGAAAAAGATATGGAATCCATGTCCAAGAAAGAATTAAAAGAAGTGATTGAGCGGTTAAGTAAGAAGATGAATCAGGCAGCAGCAGAATTAAACTTCGAATTGGCTGCACAGCTTAGAGATGAATTAAAAGAATTCAAGATCGCATATCAGGAATATGACGATTAAAAGAAGAAATACTAAAACTGATGATAGATTAGAATTAGGAGCTTATCAATGAAGAAAGAGATGATCCGCATCAAAGGTGCGAGAGAAAATAACTTAAAGAATATAGATCTGGAAGTGCCGAGAAACCAGTTTGTTGTATTTACAGGGCTGAGTGGTTCTGGAAAATCTTCTCTGGCATTTGATACGATTTATGCAGAAGGTCAGAGAAGATATATGGAATCGTTATCTTCTTATGCAAGACAGTTCTTGGGACAGATGGAGAAACCGGATGTAGACAGCATTGAGGGATTATCTCCTGCGATTTCTATTGATCAGAAGTCAACAAACAGAAACCCAAGATCTACAGTAGGAACTGTGACAGAGATTTATGATTATTTTCGATTACTGTACGCAAGAGTCGGAATCCCACATTGTCCAAAGTGTGGAAAACCGATCAGTAAGCAGACCGTAGATCAGATGGTAGACCGTCTGATGCAGTTAGAAGAACGTACAAGGATTCAGCTTCTGGCACCGATCGTTCGTGGAAGAAAAGGAGAACATGCAAAGGTTTTCCAGAATGCGAAGAAAAGTGGATATGTTCGTGTCAGAGTCGATGGCAATGTTTATGATCTGTCAGAGGACATTCCAATGGAGAAGAATAAGAAACATAACATTGAGATCGTGGTGGATCGTTTAGTGGTCAAACCTGGGATTGAAAAACGATTAACAGATTCTATCGAGACAACCTTAAATCTAGCCGATGGATTGATGATGGTTGATGTGATCGGTGGAGAAACCTTGAATTTCAGCCAGAGTTTTTCCTGCCCTGACTGTGATATCAGTATTGATGAAGTAGAGCCAAGAAGCTTTTCTTTCAATAATCCATTTGGAGCTTGTCCGGTATGCCATGGACTTGGATATAAGATGGAATTTGATGTAGATTTAATGATCCCTGACCAGAAGTTAAGTATTGCAGAAGGGGCGATCCAGGTCTTTGGATGGCAGTCATCAACGGATAAGAAGAGTTATACAAGAGCAATCTTAGATGCACTCGCAAGGGAATATCATTTTGATCTGGAAACACCATTTAAAGATTATCCACAGGAAGTAAAAGACGTTTTATTATATGGAACTGGTGGCAGAGAAGTCAAAGTCTATTATAAAGGACAGAGAGGCGAAGGTGTCTATGATGTGGCATTTGAAGGGATCATCAAGAATGTTGGAAGAAGATATCGTGAGGCATCTCAGAATATGAAAGCAGAATACGAGACATTTATGACGATCACACCTTGCGATGAATGTCATGGACAGCGATTAAAGCAGGAATCACTGGCGGTAACGGTTGCAGATAAGAATATTGCCGAGATGTGTGATATGTCAGTCGGGGAAATGGTTTCATTTTTAGAAACGATGGAATTAAGTGAACGCCAGAAACTGATCGGAGAACAGGTTTTAAAAGAGATTAAGGCAAGAATCGGATTCTTAAATGATGTAGGACTAGATTATCTGACGTTATCAAGGGCTACTGGAACATTATCTGGTGGAGAAGCACAGCGAATCCGTCTGGCAACACAGATCGGTTCTGGATTAGTTGGAGTAGCTTATATCTTAGATGAACCGAGCATCGGACTTCACCAGAGAGACAATGACAAACTGATCCGTACACTTAAGAATCTAAGGGATTTAGGAAATACACTGATCGTTGTAGAGCATGATGAAGATACGATGCTGGCAGCAGATTATATTGTAGATATCGGACCGAAAGCAGGAGAATATGGTGGAGAAGTTGTTGCAACGGGAACTGCAAAACAGATCATGAAGAATAAGAAATCCATCACAGGAGCTTATTTAAGCGGAAAGATCAAGATTCCAGTACCACAAGTCAGAAGAAAACCATCAGGGTTCCTAAAAGTAGTCGGGGCACAGGAGAATAATTTGAAGAATATTGATGTAGAAATCCCACTTGGAATTTTCACTTGTGTAACAGGAGTTTCTGGATCAGGAAAGAGTTCTTTAGTCAATCAGATTTTATACAAACGTCTGGCAAAAGAACTAAACAGGGCTAAGACGAAACCAGGACTACACAAAGACATCGAAGGATTTGAACAGTTAGATAAGATCATAGCGATCGACCAGTCACCGATCGGAAGAACACCAAGATCCAATCCTGCAACTTACACAGGAGTCTTTGATCAGATCAGAGATCTGTTTGCGATGACAAAAGATGCAAAAGCAAAAGGATACAATAAAGGACGATTCAGTTTCAACAAGAAAGGCGGGCGATGCGAAGCCTGTGCAGGAGATGGGATCATCAAGATTGAGATGCACTTTTTACCAGATGTGTATGTCCCTTGTGAAGTATGTCATGGAAAACGATACAATAGAGAAACACTTGAAGTTAAATACAAGGGAAAGAGTATTTATGATGTTCTGAATATGACAGTGGAAGAAGCATGTGATTTCTTCTCTAATATTCCATCGATCAGCCGTAAGATGGAGACATTAAGAGATGTTGGATTAGGATACATTCGATTAGGGCAGCCATCCACAGAATTATCAGGGGGAGAAGCACAGAGGATCAAACTGGCAGCAGAATTAAGCAAACGAAGTACAGGAAAGACCATCTATATCCTGGATGAGCCAACGACAGGACTTCATTTTGCAGATGTTCACAAACTGGTGGATATCCTTGCAAGACTGACAGAAGGTGGTAATACTGTGATCGTGATCGAGCATAATCTGGAAGTGATCAAGACTGCGGATTATATTATCGATATGGGACCAGAAGGTGGATCAGGCGGTGGAACAGTTGTTGCAACAGGGACACCAGAAGAGATCTGTGAGGTTGAGGAATCTTATACTGGGCAGTATTTGAAAGGGATACTTAATCGATAAAAAATGATATCATGAGAGTAACAAACCGGAATTTGTGGAGGAGGAATTCTGTAATGAAATTTTTTGAAAATACCCGTAAGCCACAAGGCTTCGGCGGAAAATTGATGACGAAGATGATGAACAGCGGTCACGCCAAATTATCGCAATGGGGATTCTCAAATATCTCCGCGAAGTCTGATGCTGAAGTTCTGGACGTCGGCTGTGGCGGCGGAGCAAATATTGCGGTCTGGCTTGATAGATGTAGAAATGGCCACGTGACAGGAATGGATTATTCTGAGGTTAGTGTGGCAGAATCTCAAAAATTGAACGCCCTCGCCATTAAACAAGGGAAATGTAATGTAGTTCAAGGAGATGTATCTGCTATACCCTTTTCTGACGCGACTTTTGATTATGTTTCTGCCTTCGAAACAGTTTACTTTTGGCCAGGATTAGTAAAATGCTTTTCCGAGGTCAACCGTGTGCTGAAAAGCGAAGGCATATTCCTGATTTGTAACGAGAGTGACGGAACGAATGCCGCAGATGAAAAATGGACAAAGATGATCAATGGTATGAAGATTTACACATCTAAACAACTTGTTGCCGCTTTGAAAGAAGCGGGTTTTACAGAGATCAAAACGTATTCAAATGCAAAAAATCATTGGATAAGTATTGTTGCAACGAAATAGCCAGATCCAAGTTTGTTGAATTCAAAAATTTAATATGAAATGTGAGATAGAGCGTATGGAAATAAACTATATGTTCTATTTTTTGTCTTTTCTTATTTGACTTGACAATTGGTAAAGATAATATAAAATAATAAATAACAATAATAAACAATAGATGATAAACAAAAAACAGAAACGGAGAGTTACATATGCTGTCAAAGTATGCTTCAGAAATTATAAAGATTTTAGTTCATCAAGATGACAAATTTATTACCAATGCACAGATTGCAAAAATGCTAAACGTTTCAGAAAGAAGCGTAAGTTCATATATGAATGAAGTAGCTCAGTATTGTGAAGAAAGAAATTATCATCTGATCCGAAAACGAGGAAAAGGAATCTGTTTGAGGTTAGGAGTGCATAAAGAAGAACTTGAACAGGAATTTCCAGAGAAAAATCTATATATTGAGACGAGAGAATACAGGATCAGTTATATTATCCGAACATTGATCGAAAGTAAAGAACCATATACAGCAGCATTATTCGCAGATGAACTTTTCGTTTCAAAAGCAACGATCCGGACAGATATTGAAAAGGCAAACCAGAGTCTGGAAGCAGATCATATCAAAATTTATCAGACAACAGGGAGAGGAATTGAGATTAAAGGAAAAGAGTTTGATCTAAGAAGAGTTCTTGTAAGAGAAAATAGAAAAATAGTCATGGAAAAGGAAGACAGGATTACGGATGAAACATTTGCGGATTATCGGATCGAACCAGAGTTTTATGGAAGACTGGTGATACAGTATCGTAAAAAAAATGTTGATAAGGTGATTTATTGTGTACAGAGACTGGAAAGAAAAATTGCTTCGCAAATGAATGATTATACGTTTTGTATGGCAGTTGAATATATCAGCAATCAGATTAAACGATTAAAGAAGGAATGCTATTTAGAAGAAAATATGATCAACCGTCTAGGGCTTGTAGATGAAATCACAGAGTGGGCAGATTATCTGATTAATTATTTAAATCATGAATATTGATCCAAGAGAAGGATTATATCTGTATATTTTATTGTTAGCAGTGGAAGTCCAAAACAGCAGTCGTATTGTAAATAAGAAATTTTTATTAGATAAAGAAATCTATATTCAGGATGTAACAGAGGATGTGATTGATTATATCTCATCCATTGTTGGTAAAAACTTTAAAGAAGATATGCTGCTAAAGACAAGTGTAGCATTATTTTTAAACAGTTCCCTTGTAAGAGTGAGATTTGGATTTCAGATCCATAACCCGTTTCTTGAGGAAATCAAACAGCGATATCCAGCAATTTTTTCTGCATGCTTTACTTCCAGCCAGGTATATGAGAAACTGATCGGACAGTTTCCATCAGAAGATGAGATTGCGTATATGGCAGTTTTATTTGAAGGCGCGATGGAGGAGAAGAAAAGAAATATTAATACAGCTATTGTAGGAAGTGGTGGAATGGGAATTGGCCAGATTTTGGCAAGAAAAGTAGAAGATAAGATTCCAGAAATTAATGTAACATCTGTACTTCCGGCAAATTCGGCACATATGATCGATGAAGATCAATATGATCTTGTGATAACAACAATTTCAAAATTAAAGATTCCACATCCATATGTTGCGTATACAACGCCGATCGTCAGCCAGCAGGATGTCTACCGGATTCAGAAAAAATGCCATCAGATGAAAGAGACAAAGAAAAATCATAACCAAGAATATACGATTAGTAGTCTGATCAAAAAAGAATTTATTCTGGTAGAAAAAGAAGTTATGAGTAAAGAGGAGATTCTCAAAAAAGGATGTGATCTATTATATAAAAATGAATATGTCAAACAAGGATTTTATGAAGATGTATTAAAAAGAGAAGAAATCAGTGCCTCCGTTCTCGGAGGCGGGGTTGCACTGCCACATGGAATGGCGAATCTGGTAATAAAACCAGCAGTTGTTATCATGAAATGTGCACAAAGAACTGAATGGCAGGATGGTTGTGTGGATATCGTCTTTTTGCTGGCACTTAATTTTGAAGATATTCAGTCAACAAGAGCATTTTTCTCATCATTCTATGAAATGACAATGGAGAAAAATACAACATTTCTGATCAGAAAAGCAGAAACAGAGGAAGAAATCATGAATGTGATCATGAACAGCATGAATGAAACAGAAGAATAGATATTTTACATAAAAAATGGTATAATAACCATATTGTGAGAGGAGGATAGATACAAATGTTTGTAGAAGAACGACATCAGGAAATCTTACGTCTGTTAAATGAAAATGAAAAAGTAAAAGTCAAAGAGTTAAGCAAACGATTTGAGGTTACAGAAGACTGTATTCGAAAAGATTTAGCGAGTATGGAAGCAAAGAATCTTTTAAAACGAACATATGGAGGAGCGGTTCTTCCAGATACTTTGCATCCGGGGCATACTAATATTGTATCAATAAGAAAAGATAAAAATATAAAAGAAAAAAGAATGATCGCAAAGAAAGCAGTGGAATTAATTCACGATGGAGATATGATCTTTCTTGACACATCCACAACAAATATCGAATTGGCACGAGAAATCATAGAACGTAGATTAGAAGTTACAGTTGTAAGCTGTATGCTTGATATTGCAGAAGTATTTACAGCAACAAAGAATGTAAAATTTATTCTTCTTGGAGGAGAATTTAATCGTTCTCAGAACGGATTTTTAGGGGAACTTGTGTTGCAGATGATGGAAAATTTCCGATTTGATATTTCTTTTATGGGAGTTGTAGGAGCAAATCTTTATGATAATGCGATCATGACCTATGTTCCTGAAGATGGAATTATGAAGCATAATGCTGTCAAGAAGAGTAGCAAGTGTTATCTTATGATGGAAAGTCATAAATTTGATTTTAAAGCAAATTATGTATATGCAACATTTGATGATGTAGATGGAGTAATCTGTGAGGATGGATTATCCAAAGAGATTCAGGATAAATTAGAAACATATCAGACGAAAATCATATAAAGAACTACGGGAGCGAAGAATTATTTTTTATTCTTTGCTCTTTTTTTGGTTAATTTTAAGAAAAAACAGAAAAACATCTTGAATAACAATAAAAAACAATATATAATAATAAAAAACGATAATAAAAGCGAAAAACAATAGAAAGGACAAATTCTATGGAAGGATTATATCAGACACAGCGAATCAAAGATTTAAAAGATAAAATGTTATCAGAGCCAAGATACGCATCAATTGAGCAGGCACTGATCATTACAAAAACATATCAGGAGAATGAAGATGATCCAAAGATCATACAGAGAGCAAAATCATTAAAAGCAGCCTTAGAGCAGATGGAGATTCGTGTAGAACCTGAAGAACTGATCGTTGGAAATCGTACAGCCGGAGTTCGTTATGGAGTTGTATTTCCAGAGAGTGGTAGCACATGGGTAGATAAAGAATTTGAAACACTCCCAACAAGACCACAGGACCGCTTCAATGTACATCAAGAAGATATTGAGACATTCCGTAAGGTCATCAAACCATACTGGGAAGGAAAATCCTTAGAAGATGTCCTGAATCAGAGATATGGAAAAGAGATCAACGAGATCGCCAAAGTTGTAAAGATCAACCAGAAAGACCACGCACAAGGACATATCTGTCCAGATTGTGTCAAATGGTTAAAGATGGGACCGCAGGGACTACTTGATCAAGCAGAAGAAAAACTAAAGATATGTAAAGAAGGACAGAAAGACTTCTATGAAAGTGTTAAGATCGTCATGGAAGGAGCGAAACACTTTATGGTCCGTTATCATGACCTGATCATGGACATGGCAGAAAATGAATTAGATGAAACAAGAAAACAAACCATGATCAAAGTAGCCCAAAACTGCAAGAATATTTCTGAACGTCCAGTACAGACATTTCATGAAGCAGTACAGTCTACATGGTTCTTGTTTGTAATTTTACAGATGGAATCCAATGCATCTTCATTTTCACCAGGAAGATTAGACAGACATTTAGAAGCTTATTATGAAAAAGATCTCAAAAAAGGAACCCTAGATAAACAGCAGGCGTTAGAGATCATCGAATGTTTATGGCTGAAATTTAACGAGATCGTATATATGAGAAACTCTCACGGAGCAAAATATTTTGCAGGATTCCCGATTGGATTTAATATCGCGATCGGCGGTCAGGATGAGAATGGAAATGATACATATAATGATTTATCATTCCTGTTCTTAGAAGCTCAGAAACATTTAGGACTTCCACAGCCAAACCTTTCTGTAAGACTTCACGAAGGAACGTCGGACGAATTATTAAAAGAAGCAGTCAGAGTCGTAGCCAAAGGAAGCGGAATGCCACAGTTCTTCAATGACAAGGCAGTCATTCCATCCATTCAGGAATTAGGAATCGAAGAAAAAGATGCAAGAGATTATGCGATCGTTGGATGCGTGGAATTAACAACGCAGGGAAATAACCTTGGATGGAGTGATTCTGCAATGTTTAACTTAAACAAAGCATTAGAAGTGGCATTGACAGGAGGAATCTGTCTCTTAACCGGAGAAAAGATTGCACCAGATTATGGAAACCTTGAAACGTACGAGACATTTAAAGAGTTGGAAGCAGCATTCAAGAAACAAATTGATTATTTCATGGATAAGATGCTTCTTGCATGCGAAGAAGTAGAGAAAGCACATATTGATCTTTTGCCATCTCCATTCTTATCAGCATCCATTGAAAACTGTATGGAAAATGGAATGGATGTCACAGCAGGCGGTGCAAAATACAATTTATCCGGAATTCAGATGATTCAGGTTGCAAATCTTGCAGACAGTCTTGTCGCAATCAAGCAGCTGGTGTATGATGAAAAAAAGTGCACACAAAAAGAAATGCTTGATGCATTAAAGAACAATTTTGAAGGATATGAAATCTTAAGAGCAATGTGCGTCAATAAGGTTCCGAAGTACGGAAATGACATCGATGAAGTTGACAAACAGGGAACAAAATGGGCAGATTACTTCAAGAATCGATTAAGAACATTTAAAAACTATCGAAAAGGTCCATATCATACAGGAATGTATACCGTATCAGCCCATGTGCCAATGGGTGAAAATGTAGGCGCAACTCCAGATGGAAGATATGCGAAGGAACCATTAGCAGATGGAGGAATGTCACCTGTTTACGGAAGAGATATCAAAGGACCAACAGCCGTATTAAAATCCGTATCCAAACTAGATAAGACACTTACAACCAATGGCGGATTATTAAATATGAAATTTCTTCCTGAATTTTTCAAGACAGAGACAGGAATTGATAAGTTTGCAAATTTCTTAAGAACATTTGTAGATCTTGAGATTCCACATATCCAGTTTAACGTAGTAAGAAAAGAAGACTTGCTCGCAGCAAAGAAGAATCCAGAGCAATACCGCGGATTGACCGTCAGAGTTGCGGGTTACACAGCCTACTTTACAGAACTTGCCGATGAACTGCAAAATGAGATCATCGCAAGAACAAGTTATGGAGATATTTAAGATGACAGGAAAAGTATTTGATATTCGCAGATTTTCAACGCACGATGGAGACGGAATCCGTACCACAGTATTTTTAAAAGGATGTCCGTTAAAATGTATCTGGTGTCAGAATCCAGAAGGAATTTCGATCCGCAAAAGACCAATTTATTTTGAAAACCGCTGCATGCATTGTAAGACGTGTATTGCAAAATCAAAAAATCAGGGCGTTACGATGGAAAATGACCAGATACACATTCATCCAAACAGAAATGAAAACTGGAATACCATCATTGACTGGTGTCCAACGGGAGCAATCGCCATGGATTCCAGAGAGATGAGCGTAGAAATGGTTATGGAAGAGATCCGCAAAGATAAATCATTCTATCGTTATGGAAATGGCGGGGTTACGATCTCAGGAGGGGAACCATTATTACAGTGGAAGTTTACAAAAGAGCTGTTAAAAGCATGCAAAAAAGAAGGAATCCATACCGCGATCGAGACATCCTTATATGCAGATCAGGAAGTGATCAAAGAGATCCTTCCATATTTAGACCGGATTTTTGCAGACTTTAAATTAGCAACAGAGAAAGATCATATGCATTACACTGGGGTTTCAAATCAAAAGATCAAGGATAATATCAGATACTTATTAGAGACATCAAATAGAGACAAGGTCATCATAAGAACACCGATGATTCCAGGAATGACCGCAACAAAAGATAACATCAAGGGAATTGCAAAATATTTAAATGGGATCTATCAGTATGTTTCCTATGAAATCTTAAACTACAATCCACTGGCAGAAGCAAAATATCACTTGGTAGATAGAGAATATTGTTTTGAAGAAAATCCCAAACTGTACACAAAAGAACAGATGCAGGAATTTAAAAGCTGGGCAGTCGAAGGTGGATTAGAAAATATTATTATTGAATCATAATAAATATGTATCATGAAGAAAAAAGTGAAATGTACAGCCGTTTTGTGCGACTGTATTTCACTTTTTTACGTTATGCTTCGAGCTGTTTTCCTAGAAAATCAGAAGCGATTTTGGCAATTTTAAACTCCTGATCATCTAATTTATCTTCAATAGAAAGAATACATACAAATCCAACGGCTTCACTTTCTGCAATGATCGTAGAAAGACACACATAGCGAAATACCTCTGGAAAGTCCAAGATCAGAGGAAAGAAATCTTCTTTTTCACGGTCCATCAATATATGTTTTCGATCTATCAAAGCTTCTTCAGCTTTTTCATCTAATAATTTTCCAATTAGTTTTTTGGCATTTGGTCCGGCAGCAGCGATCACACAGTCTTGATCACAAATACAGATCGTATGTGGAATCTGAGTAGCGATCGATTCTGCATATAGCTGCGCACTGTTTCCTAGTTCACCGATCGGGGAATATTTCTTTAAAATGATATCGCCGTCCCTCTCTGTAAATATCTCCAAAGGATCGCTTTCTCTGATGTGCATGGTTTTTCGTATTTCTTTTGGTATAACGATCCGGCCAAGGTCATCAATCCTTCGTATAATACCTGTAGCTTTCATTCTTAAGATCCTCCATATTCATTGGTTTTCGTGTATGCTTGTAGTATTTGTAAAATCATTGGTTTTATACCCGGATTATGGTATAATATTTCATTAACAGAGAAAAGGTAAGGAGAATTAAGATGAAATTTCATACACAATTAAAAGCGAAAGATATTTTTAAATTTTCATTAGCATACACGTATTCCGGAGTACAGGCGATTTTGACGATTTTTATGCTGGGAGTCGGAGCATATATGATCGTCCACGGAATCGGTCAGCCAGAAGGACAGACGAATATTATTTTTGGTGTAGTTGTTATTGCATTATTTGTTGTCATTAATCCACTGATGATATATGTAAAAGCAAAGAAACAGGCAATTGAGAATCCAGTATACAAGAATCCAACGTACTACACTTTACGAGATGATGGTATTTTTGTAGAGTTAGGAGAAGAAAGTGCAACGATCGAGTGGAACAGAGTTTATAAGATCACACATTTTATGGGGCTGACATTATTGTATACAGGAAAACAGCAGGCATTTGTGTTTCCAGATTATGAACTTGGTGATGACAGAGAAAAGATGTTAGATTATATGAAAGAACACATCAAAGAAGCAAGAAAGAAGGCTGTTCAGACACAGACAGATGGAGGAGATATTTCAAAATATTCCAAGGCATCAGCAGAAACTGAGCGGGAAGAGACAGAAGTATCGGAATCAGAAGTTCAAGAGAATTCAGAAGGAGAAGAATAGAAAATGATCGTACAAAGTTTTTGTGCAGAAGATACGTATGAGATCGGAAAGAAGATCGGACAGGAGGCACAGCCTGGACAGGTGATTTGTTTATATGGAGATCTTGGGGTTGGTAAGACTGTATTTACAAAAGGGTTGGCAGATGGACTTGGTATCACAGAACCAATTCAGAGTCCGACTTTTACGATCGTAAGAGAATATGAAGAGGGAAGACTTCCACTATATCATTTTGATGTTTATCGTATTGGTGATATTGAAGAGATGGACGAGATCGGATATGAGGATTATGTTTATGGAGAAGGAGTCTGTCTGATCGAATGGGCAAATCTGATCGAGGAGATTCTGCCAGATCATTATCAAAAGATTACGATCCGTAAAGATTTAGAAAAAGGATTTGACTATCGAGAGATTGAAATGGAGGAACAATAGATGAAATTATTAGTACTGGACAGCTCTGGTCTGGTAGCTTCTGTGGCATTGATCGAAGATGATCAGTTGATCGCAGAGTATACGACTGGAAATAAATTAACACATTCTCAGACGTTACTTCCGATGTTAGATGAAGTAATCAAGAGAACATCCTTTGAGATAGAAGATATTGATGCGGTTGCGGTAGCAAAAGGACCAGGTTCTTTTACGGGACTTCGCATTGGTGCAGCAACAGCCAAAGGATTAGGGCTGGCACTGGATAAACCGATCATTCCTGTGCCAACTGTAGATGGGCTTGCATATCAGTTATTTGGAACGTCCATGATCATTTGTCCAATGATGGATGCCAGAAGAAAACAAGTGTATACAGGATTTTACCGATTTGAAGGCAGTGAAATGAAAGTCTTAAAGGAACAATGTGCCCAGAGTGTAGAAGATACTTTGATACAGTTGATGGAATACAATGAACCAGTTGTATTCCTTGGGGATGGCGTACCAGTATATAAAGAAGAAATCTTAGAGAAGATGGGTGATCTGGCAATTTTTGCTCCAGCACATGCAAACCGCCAGAGAGCAGCAGCAGTCGGAACGTTAGCACAAGTATATTTTGCACAGGGAATTTATGAAAGTGCAGACGAATTTGTGCCAGAATATTTAAGAAAATCTCAGGCTGAACGAGAGAGAGAAGAGAGGCTTCATGGACAAAAGTAGTATAACAGCCAGAGAATGGCATGTGAGGAAAGCACTTCCAGAAGATCTTCCGATGATCGCAGAGATAGAAAAACTTTCTTTTCACAGACCATGGAGTTTCGATAGTATTGAGTCTTTCTATTATCGTAAAACTAGTGATATTTATGTATGGAGAGACAGAAATCGTATTAGTGGATATATAATCGCTGAGCATGTGTTAGATCAGGCAGAATTACATAGGATTGCAATGATTCCATTTATAAGGAAAATGGGAATTGGCACATTGTTGTTTCATGAGTTCAGACGAAGGTATCAGGAGATAGGGGTAGACACGATCTATTTGGAGGTCAGAGAATCAAACGAAGCAGCGTATCAGTTTTATTTAAAGAATGGATTTGAAGAATATGGACGCAGAGCAAAGTATTATAAGGATCCAATCGAGGATGCGATCTTAATGTTTTGTGAAATTTCAACAGATGACCAATCATTTCCACTGGATTCTTCAGAAACGCCCGTTTATAATGATGAGCGTAAGGAGGAGAATGAGATGAAATGTAATGTATGTGGACAGTTATTAAACAATAAAACAGATTATATAGAAGTTAAAAAAGAATGGGGGTATTTCTCAAACAAAGATACGCAGATTCATGAATTTAAGATTTGTGAGAGATGTTACGATCGTATCGTAAAACAATTTGAGATTTCTCCAAAGGTAACAGAGAAGAGTGAGATATTATCATAAAAGGTGATTTATGTTAGATGTATGTTTACTTGGAACCGGTGGAATGATGCCGCTTCCATATAGAAAGTTGACCGCATGTATGACAAGATTCAACGGGCATAGTCTGTTGATCGACTGCGGGGAGGGAACACAGGTAGGAATTAAAGAGAGGGGCTGGAGTGTTAAACCATTAGATGCGATCTGTTTTACACATTTTCATGCAGATCATATCAGTGGACTTCCAGGACTTCTTTTAACACTTGGAAATGCAGAACGAACAGAACCTCTTTTGATCATAGGACCAAAAGGCGTAGAAAGGGTTGTGAATTCACTGCGCGTGATCGCACCAGAACTTCCATTTCCGATCGAATTTTATGAATTAAATGAGAAAGAGCACGTTATTGAGATGGATGGCTATAAAATTGAAGCTTTCTATGTAAAACATAATGTGCCTTGTTATGGCTATAATATGATCATCCCAAGAGCTGGGAAGTTTGATCCTGTAAAGGCAAAGGAAAATGACATCCCGATGAAATACTGGAACAGGCTTCAAAAGGGAGAAACTGTGACAAGTGAAGATGGTCGTGTACTTACAAGTGATATGATCTTAGGAAGTCCTAGACCTGGAATTAAATTGACATATTGTACGGATACAAGACCAGTCCAGACAATTTCTGAACACGCAAAGAATGCAGATTTATTTATTTGTGAAGGAATGTATGGAGAAGAAGGAAAAGAAAAGAAAGCAAGAGAATATAAACACATGACATTTTACGAAGCTGCGCATCTTGCAAAAGAAGCAGATGTAAAACAGATGTGGTTAACTCATTATAGTCCGTCATTAATCCGGGCAGAAGAATTTATGGGGAAAGTGAAGTCGATTTTCCCTAGAGCAAAAGCTGGAAAAGACGGTAAGACGATAACTTTAGATTTTCAGGAAGAATAGGAGAATACGATGAGCGATAAGATTAAGATTCTGGCAATCGAATCTTCCTGCGATGAGACAGCGGCAGCAGTTGTAGAGGATGGAAGATGTGTAAAATCCAATATCATTTCATCTCAGATCGAACTGCATAAGCTATATGGCGGTGTTGTCCCTGAGATTGCCTCAAGAAAACATGTAGAGAAAGTGAACTTTGTAGTAAGAGAAGCATTAAAAGAAGCAGGAGAAACATTAGACAGTATTGATGCGATCGCGGTTACTTATGGACCAGGATTAGTCGGTGCACTATTAGTTGGTGTGGCAGAAGCGAAAGCACTCGCGTTTGCAAAGAAGAAACCATTGGTAGGAGTGCATCATATTGAAGGACATATTTGCGCTAATTATATTGAACATCCAGATTTAGAACCTCCATTTTTATGTCTGGTCGTATCAGGGGGGCATACACACCTTGTTGATGTCAAGGATTATGGAAAATACGAGATCATTGGGTGTACAAGAGATGATGCAGCAGGAGAAGCCTTCGATAAAGTAGCACGTGCGATTGGACTGGGATATCCAGGAGGTCCAAAGATTGAAGCCTTAGCAAAAGAGGGAGATAAGAATGCAATTCCATTCCCTAGAGCCAAAGTAAATGATTCCAAGATGGACTTTAGCTTTAGCGGGTTAAAATCCTCTGTATTAAATTATTTAAATAAATGTGAGATGAAAGGGGAAGAAGTAAACCGTGCGGATGTCGCGGCTTCTTTCCAGGAAGCGGTTGTAGATGTTTTGAGTTCTCATGGAGTAGAAGCGGCGAAAGAATTAGGATACAAGAAACTTGCAATCGCAGGTGGAGTTGCATCCAATGGAGCATTTCGTGCAAAAATGATCGAGAGATGTAAGGAAGCAGGAATTGAATTTTATCATCCATCACCAATCTTTTGTACGGATAACGCTGCGATGATCGGTGTGTGTGGATACTATGATTATATAAATGGTGTGAGAAGTGGTTTGGATTTAAATGCGGTGCCAGGATTAAAGATTGGTACCAGACAGGGGTAAATACATGGGAGAAAAAATTGCGGCAATCGTTTTGGCAGCAGGAGAAGGAAAAAGAATGGGAAGTGGAATTCCCAAACAATATATGCTGATCAAATCAAGGCCTTTGGTGTACTATGCGCTAAAGGCTTTTGAAGAGAGCGCTGTAGATGAGGTTATTCTTGTTACAGGAGAAGACGAGATAGATTACTGTAAAGAGTATATTGTAGATCGATATCATTTTAATAAGGTGAAAAAGATCGTGCCAGGCGGATGGGAACGTTATGCATCCGTTTATTTTGGACTTGAAGCAATCGAGGATGCAGATTATGTACTGATCCATGACGGAGCACGTCCGATGATCAGTGCAGAATTAGTACAAAAATGCATATACTATGTAAAAAAATATCGTGCATGTGTAGTTGGAATGCCATCGAAAGATACGATTAAAGTTGTTGATGAGGAGAATTACGCAATCCGTACACCTGAGAGAAAAACATTGTGGCAGGTTCAGACACCACAATGTTTTGAATTTGACCTTGTAAAAAAGGCATATGAAAAGATGATGGAAAATGATGATGGAAAAGTAACCGATGATGCAATGGTAGTAGAAACATATGGTAATGTGCCGGTAAAACTGTTTGAAGGTGGTTATGATAACATTAAGATCACGACACCAGAGGATGTTAGACTTGCAACGAATCTTGTGCGTGTAAGGAAAGTTTTTCACAAGCTTCATGTGTTACATGATAAGTTGATATATCTACAGATGAAGGCCTATAAAAAGCGATTTAGAGAGAAAAAACAAAAAAAATAAAAAAACTTTAAAAAAAGTGTTGACAAACCCTTAAATCTATGATAATATATAAGTACAAAAGGGGAACAAAACAAAGTCAGCTGAAAAAGACGTTAAAACAGAGAAAAGAACAAATTAATGGAAAAGATGACACAGAAGAAAGCAATGGAAATTACTATCGCAGCATTAGAAAACAAGGAAATAGTTTCAGATGAAATTATTAGCAAACTCAAGGATATTCTTACTGCACTTGACAAGAAGAGCAAGAGTGTAAGCAAGAAAAAGAACGAGCAGAACGCAGAAGTACTTGAAAAGGTGCTTACTCTGTTCAGTGACGCGCCAAACACACTAACTGAAATATTAGTTGCGCATCGTGCTGAATTTGACGAACTGGAAATACTTACCAGTCAGAAGTTAAATTCTGTAATCAAGCCGGCTGTAGAAGATGGTCGACTGTTCCGTGAAAAGAATGGAAAGACTACAACATTCAGACTTGTATAATTAATAATTAAAATGTCAAACAACCGGGGTGAGTGTAAAAGCTCACCCTTTAAAAAACAAAAGGTGAATTAATGAACAAAGAAATTGAAAAATTAATGAAAACCCTTGATATTTCAGAAGAAGAAGCGCGTGAAATTATTGAAGCTGACAAGGAAATTGACCGCGGTGCGAAGTTGTTTGAATTGTCAGATGAACAAAAGAAGGTCGAAAAGCAGATGCGGAAAACAGTTAAAATAGTTGCGCCAAACGGCAAAAAAGCTGAAAGACCTTTAAAAATAGACCCTACGCGCGAAAGTCTGATGCAGGCTATCGCAGACGCGCTGAAAGAGCGCACAGACGCAATCACGCGCCCTGAAAAGACTACAAATACAATGTTGTTGGATATTGGTGCAGATACCTTTAAAATAGTTGTTTCAAAAATACGTAAAAAATAAGTGGTAGAAATACCACTTTTTTTATTTGACATTGTGTGCGACCTGTAGTATAATAAAGACAGTTAAGGGAGGTAAACAAAAATGAACAAATTAACACAGACAGAAATTTACGTAGAAGATGCAAAAGGAAAAAGGTATGTAGGCGCAAGTAAGCATTTTAGATATAATGATTTACTGGAACGCGCGACCTACAAACCGAGTTCATATGAGGAATTCAATCAGATTTTAGAATCAATTATTGATTCGTATTATATAACGTCACTTGTTAATATAGAATATCAGCCAAATATTAAAATCATTGTTGAAAACGTTCCTTTAAATACGGAATTAATCACATGGGGATATTCAGAAATTATGGAAAGACTTTTAGAAGAAGAAAAGAACGCTTTTAATCTTTCAAAGGGTTTAATATCGGTAGACTTGAACAAGTACAAAAAAGCAAAAGAAGAAGAAAAAAGGAAATTTATAGAAAAATATGGAAAGTAGGTAACAAATGAAATTATTAATTATATTCACAATTTTAACAATTATAAACGTTATCGCGTCAACAATAAAATCACTCCTCACCATAAATGGTGGGAAGTGGTTGGCATCAATAAGTTCTGCGGTCTATTACGGCTATTATAACATTGTTTTAATATACACCGTAGCAGACTTCCCGATGTGGCAAAAAGTCGCTGTAACAGCCGCTTGTAACGTTGTAGGCGTATTCCTTGTTAAGTGGTGTGAAGAACGCGCAGAAAAAACAAAACTCTGGAAAGTTGAAGCCACATGTAAGTGGAATGAGGCGGGCGCACTCATAGAAGAATGTGAAAACAAAGATTTATCATTCAATTATATTGATGTAAATAAATATATTATTTTTAACTTTTATTGCGCTACGAAAGAGGAAAGCGCGCAAGTAAAAGAAGTATTGAAGAAATATGGAACTGTAAAATATTTTGTTTCTGAATCAAAAAACTTATAAAAATATCTTGATATTGTTCCCCTGTTGTGTTAATATATAATTACAAAAGGGGAACAATGAAGAAAAGAAAGGAAGAAAAATGAAAAACACATTTGAATACGCAAAGATAAAAGAAGAAAAAACGCAAAAAAAGGAACGTTTTAGATTTAAACATGGAAGATGGAATTGTAATTATTTTTTAGCTCCTTTGATTCCTATAGTTGCAACTTATGAAAAGATTAATAAATTTTATAATAACAGACTTACTTGGAGTGAGAAAAAAGCCACTAAAGTATTAAATAGTATCTTGCCTAAAATCCTTTGGTACGATTCTAAAAATAACGTATACAGCTATGAAACAGGTTGTAGAACATGGATTTTTGTAGATAATGCGCCTTTAATATATCGGTCATGGGTAAAGAAATATCGCAAATATTTAGAACGCTATCTGATAGATAATTACGAAAATCCATTATATAACAAGTCTATTGAAGATGATTATATAATTTTTAGTGAAAAGACAAAATAATATCTTGATGCAAAAGAAAGAAAGTGATATGGGCGCGACAGCAAAACGCGCCCAGTAAATAAAAGGAAGGTAAAAAGATGGCACATAATTGGAAGTGGTACGTTAAAAATAACGATTTTGAAGGCTGTTTGGAAAGATTTAATGCAGCCAATAAAGGTTGGAAAAAACATTGGTTTAGTGTTTTAGAAGATATATATAATAATTGTAAAGAATGGTCAAAAAAATATATTCTTGACCCTGTAGAAATGGTAGTTATAACCATTTCAGATTGTATTAAAAAGACAACTAAAAAAGTGCAGAATCTTGTAAATGGCGCGAATAGCCATACATATTTAATAAATATGTATGATGAAGAGGATAATTTGGTTTTTACAAAAATTGGTAAAGCTGACAATATTAATAAAAGATTTAGCGCTCTTGAACGTCAGTATTACGCTACACAAGACATACAAATTGCACGTATTGAGCCAGTCCATGTATTTAACGTCAAGAATGATGACCTCGCGCAAGTATTAGAAAGTTTTATCAGAAACTTATTCCGCAAAACGCGCGACTTTATTCCAAACGATAGATTTAAACCCTTTACACCATCAGAAGAGGAATGGAAAGAAATGGAAAGGTATTATAAATTAGTTTGCGCAGAATGATAAAAAATCTTGACATAAACCTTAATATATTATATAATTAAGATACAAAAGGGGAACAAAAGAAAGAAGGTAAAACATGAAAATGACAGTAACAGGAATAATCAGACGTTTTGATGATTTAGGCAGAATCGTAATTCCAAAGGAAATTCGCCGTAAATTTAAAATCAACGCGGGCGAGCCAGTCGAAATATCTATAACTGAAGAGGGCATATTATTAAAGCCTTACAATCCTAAACCAAAAAGCAATACAGAACTTGCAGAAGAATGGTTAAAAGATTACAAAGATTATATTGAAAGTTTTTCTCCAATATTTAACATCAATGGTAATACGATAATCTGTGAAGTTATCGAAGATGATGAAAGAAGAACAGGTGAAGCAAAATGTAACCCTTGTGATAATTTTAGTCCTGCGATTGGAATGATGCTCTCATTTTATCGCGCGATAGACAGTTGCCCACCATTTGAATTAAAGTTTTAAAAAATAATTAAAAAGGGGATTGACAAAATCAATCCCCTATGGTATAATATACATTTTAAGTAGAACACCTGCGAACAAACAGGTATTCTTTTTATTTTTGGCGCGAACAGATATTCGGAAAAAACTTTATTGCTTTACTGCGTTAAAGTGTTTAAAATATTAATAGTTGCGCTTTAGCCCAGTAAAGTAATAAAGTAGTTGAATTGTAAAATATTGCGCTTTAGCAGTTTAGCGCTTTAGCGCGATAAAGTAGTTGAATTGTGAACTGGTCGTCGGCGGAGCAGACGACCAGAATTTTCCATTTAACCCGTCCTGCCAATTTTTTCCAGCAAAACCCTCATAGCGCGAGCCCCTAGAATCTGCCCGAAACCAAGCATAGCGCACGGACACCCATAGCGCGCAGACAAAAAAACCGGTGCGAAAGCAAGCTCCATAGCGAGCACCCTACTCCTTGGCGCGGAATCAACCTCGGCGCACAAACCAAGCAACCCGGTAGCGAAAGCAAGCCACCAGCGCGGAGCGCTATCCTGAGCTTTTAACTCAAAAAAATGAACAATCACACGCAAGAGGAAAGAAAAAAGGTGATTGCTGCTTCGCAGTCAATCACAAAAAGTAATTGTCCGTGCAACGGCAATCACAAAAATTTAATGAAGTCAACTGCGGTCTTACAGCAAAATCCGCGTTTTCTTTTTATTATAACATAAAAAATGAAAGAAAGCAATTAGCGCTTTCCTTCATTTTCTTCTTCAAGTTTTTGTAGCTTGCGCGCAAGCTTATTCTCATCCTTTTGTTTTTGCTTTTGAATATTTAATTCTATTTCATGGGCAGTCAAAGGTTCTTGATCTATCTTAGGTAAGGTTCTAGGTATAAAACGCCACTTTTCGGCAAATTTGCAAACCGCATTAAAATATTTTTCTTCCTCTTGTGCTTTGATAATATTGCCAGTTTCTTCCCAAGAAAAATGCCCATTACAATATAATAACACAACTTGTTTTCTATCTACAAAATTAGACTTAAATTGCTCGCGCAGACATTCTTTCCAGAAGTCGAGCGCATTTACCTCATTCTCATTTATATCTTTTAAATATTCATATTTACCATCAGTCTTCATCCAAACCCAAGCAGTATCATCCCAATGCTTATTATAATCTTCATTAATAATAGTTCCATACTTGCGCGCAGCCGTAGAAGTCTTATGCTCCCACCTATCACGCACATCTTTTCTAGATCTTGCTATATTAGCCGCGGTATTATGAGGAAAATCCTTAAGTTCTTCCGCAAGACTTTCGCGATAATCTTTATCCATCTCTTGTTTGCGTTTATCATTATAACGGACATATTCTGAGGTATCAAACTCTTCTTTGAGAATGATATCACCACCTCGCGCTTTTTCGATATATTCAAAGTCAAAGTAAGATAGCCAATATGAAAAATATTTCTCCGGATGACGCTTTATACTTGTTGGAGGTTCTTCTAATAGTTTACAAAACTTAGTTATAGAATATTTGTTTGGAGATATAATCATTATAACCACATCCTTTCTTTAATATCTCTCATATTATATAAAAAATCACTAAATATGATTATAGTAAAAAAACCAAAATAGTGAAAACTATATTTTTATAGTTGTCTTCCAGCAAAGCACCAAAAATCTGTTGCCTGACGTCGCATGACCGCCGTAGGCGCGAGCGATAGCGAGCAATCTATCTCTTAAGGTTTTTGAGATTTATTGTAGTCTGAGAAGAAAAAAAACACCAAAAATTCCACGTAGTTTTGATTTCGTCCTAAAATCTGTTCCTTGGTTTTGGATTAAAATTTTGGTTTGCTCCTTGGAGGCTGTTTTTTAAAATGAAAATTGTGATTGCCCTCTAGGTAATTTTTTAAAATGAAAATTTGTGTAGTTGCTATCGTTCCGTATTCTGGCATAGAGGGGGTGTAGTGAGGGTTAATAAATTTCCAGTAAAAAATTCACTATTTTTTGCATAGTAAAGGGGTGATTGACTGCGTAGCAGCAATCACGTAAAGGGGGTGTGATGTGGTGTGATTGCTATTACATAGCAATCACGCAACCATGCAATCACAAAATACAGTTGACCAACATTTTTGTTCCAAAAAACTCACTCAGTAGTGAAAAAAACAGTTTTTTGAGATGAAATAGTATCAGCCTGAACAATTTCAAAGTGAAAAAATTACTATAAAGTAGCAATCATCTCCAACACACTTTCATTAGTTATCGGCTTTACCAACTTATATTTTTTATAAGCAACTGGTGCGCTCACTCCCCATCTCTTCCTATATTTCTCTCTAGTAGCTCTATATACCGTATCTAAACTAAACATACTAGCTGTAGGATCTTCAGGTGAAAGCTCACTTAAAGAAATCTTATTCACTAAATCAATTAATGTCTGTTTATATTCCTCAAAAGTTTTTAAAAAAAATTCTTTCTGTTCTACAGGCACAGGCTCTTGCGAAATCTCATGAACATATACAACTTCTTCTTCTTCATAAAAGT
>OOCQ01000434.1_pt1 | contig 36175 bp, 27 predicted proteins | sample 1671121 | NCBI WGS metagenome assembly OOCQ01 (sample SAMN06348124, study PRJEB24527) | human gut metagenome | biome: human gut; feature: ankylosing spondylitis patient; material: feces | host: Homo sapiens | place: China | collected 2015-10 | reverse complement strand
TTCCCAGGGTCTTCTTGTTGCCCACAATCTTGATGTTAGGGTAATATTTCTTGATAAGGGCGATGGAGCCGCTGTGGTCAGGTTCCATGTGGTTGATGATGAGGTAATCGATTTCGCGGTCGCCAATCACCTCGTGGATGTTCTCCAGGAACTGGGTGAAGAAATCTACCTCTACTGTATCTACCAGTGCTACCTTCTCATCGTCAATGATATACGAGTTGTAGCTCACTCCGTTAGGCAAAGGCCAGAGGCCCTCGAAACGATGCTTGTTGCGGTCGTTAACGCCTACGTAATAAATCTTGTTTGTAATCTCAGTCATAATCTATATATTTTTATAATTCCTTCTTCTTTTGCTCTCCAAATTCCTTGGAAACATAATTGTATATGTCCTTGCAGCATTCGGTGGAGAACTCCTGGGCACTCTTCAGGAGGCTATCCCATTGTGCCTCAGATAATCCACGGTCGATATCCTCGCGGGTGATTCCATCCTTGATCAGTCCGAATACGAAGCCTGCGTTGAAGTTATCGCCGGCTCCGATGGTGCTCACCGGCTTCATCTTCTCCGAAGGATAACTCTTGGCAAAGCCGTTCTCGGCACGAACCTCTACAGGCTCAGCGCCCTGGGTGCAGATAAACTTCTTGCAGTAGAAACTGATTTCGGCATTATAAACCTTATCCGCCTCCAGTTTCTTGTAGAGGATTCCGAAGTCCTCATGGCTTCCACGCACGAAATCGGCAAACTCCAGGTTCTCTATCAGATTAGGCGTAATCTTCATGATCTCATTCTGATGAGAAGCACGGAAGTTGATGTCGTAATAGAGGATGGCACCGTGATTCTTGGCGTACTCCAGAAAACCGGCCACCTGAGGACGAACCACCGGATTCAGGGCGAAGAACGAACCGAAGAGCACGATGTCGCCAGGATTGATTTCGGGAGTGGCAAACTCCAGCTGGTCGTGGGGATGATCCTTGTAGAAGATGTAGTCGGCATTGTTGTTCTCGTCGAGGAACGCCAGCGAGAGCGGCGACTTCGATTCCGGAAAGATGCTCACATTGTCGGCATTCACCCCATTATCTCTCAGAAACTGAATCACATACTCACCAATACGGTCGTTGCCCGCCTCGCTGATAAACGAAGCGTTCACGCCCGAACGTCCCAACGAGATGACTGCATTGAACGATGAGCCACCCGGTACTGCCTCTATCGGCTTGCCGTTCTTGAAGATGATGTCAAGCACGGTCTCTCCTATTCCTATAACCTTACGCATTGTTTTATGTCTCTATTTATATTTTTTGGGGGACAAAGATAAGTCTTTTTGGCGATAATGCAAAATAAATGCCCAATATTTTGGATAAATTACATTTTCAATGTAACTTTGCACATTGAAATGAAATACAATACTTATACATTAGACAACGGACTCCGCATCATCCACCTGCCATCGGATAGCCAGGTGGTGTATTGCGGCTACCAGATAAATGCCGGCACCCGCAACGAGGAGCCGGGCGAAGAGGGCTTGGCGCATTTCTGCGAGCACGTCACCTTCAAGGGCACCGAACGCAGAAAAGCCTGGCACATACTCAACTGTCTGGAGAGTGTGGGCGGCGACCTGAATGCCTACACCAACAAGGAGGGCACGGTGTATTACTCCGCCATCCTGAAGGAGCACATCGCAAGGGCCGTGGACCTGCTTTCCGACATCGTCTTCCACTCGGTTTATCCGCAGGCGGAGATAGATAAGGAGGTGGAGGTTATCTGCGATGAGATAGAGAGCTATAATGATTCGCCTGCCGAACTGATATATGATGAGTTCGAGAATATCCTCTTCAAGGGTTCGCCGCTGGGGCACAATATCCTGGGCACAGCCGAGCAGGTTCGGGCTTTCAAGACGGAGGATGCGCTGAGGTTCACGCAGAAGCTTTATCGGCCGGATAATGCGATATTCTTCGCATACGGGGATATTGATTTCAAGAAACTGGTAAGACTCCTTCAGAGGGCGCTCGCAGATGATGAATCTGTGGTCAAGCTTGCTGAGGAAAAGCTCCCACAGATTTCACAGATTACACAGATCTCATGGAATGAGAATTCTATTGCTGAAGAAAAATCTGTGTCATCTGTGAAATCTGTGGGACCTAAAAATTATCCATCTGTGGGAGATGGAATTGCCGGGCAGACGATTGTGATGCAGAAGAATACCCATCAGGCTCATGTGATGATAGGAACCCGGGCTTACGATGTGAACGACGACCGCCGAATGCCGCTCTATCTGCTTAATAATATGCTGGGAGGACCAGGCATGAACGCCAAGCTGAACCTCGCCCTCAGAGAGCACAACGGCTTGGTTTACACCGTAGAAAGCACGATGGTTTCCTATGGCGACACGGGCACCTGGAGCATCTATTTCGGCTGCGATGAGCACGATGTGAAGCGCTGCCTCCGCCTGGTTCGCAAGGAGCTGGATAAGTTCATGCAGAAGCCATTGAGCGATGCGCAGCTCAAGGCTGCCAAGAAGCAGATAAAGGGTCAGATAGGCGTGGCTTGCGACAACCGTGAGAACTTCGCCCTCGACTTCGGCAAGAGCTTCCTGCATTATGGCTGGGAGAAGAACGTTGACCGCCTCTACGAGCAGGTGGATGAGATTACCGCCGCCCAGATTCAAGCCGTGGCTCAGGAACTGTTTGATAAAGACAGGCTCACCACCCTGATTTTCAAGTAGTTCTTGAAAGACGGAAGGCAATGCCCCACACGTCAAGAACCGTGGCATCAGCGGCGATAGAGCCGATATCATCCTCGAATAGGGGTAGAAACAAAGAAAATCGGGCTGTTAACTGTTAACCTGTTAACCGCCCGATTCCTTTTATATATAATGTATGTCTGATTTTTTGTTGTTAAACGAAAAAAGGAGCATCAACCGCTCCTCAATTCCCGGAAAGCCCTTTTGGCTCCCCTTCTACATCTCGGAAGCCCCTTTGGCTTCCTACTTTGCTTCAATTACTGTTTCTGAACTTTTAATGTTCTTTACTTTTAAATACCTGAACTTCTTAAAGTTCATTACCTCGTTGGCTTTTACTTAAGCGAGCTTGTTGCTTGCTGCGCCAACTGTTGCTGCAAATGCTACTACTGCTGCGAATGCAATTCCAAATACTAACATAATTTTTCCTTTCTTTACTTTAAATTAAACATTATCCTTTATATTAACAATCTTTCAACGTTACCCTGCTTCTCCAATCTTTCACCTTATCTAATACCTTCGTTATCCTTACTATACCAATCTTTCTTCCTTATAACCAATACTTTATGTTACCTGAACTAACAATCTTTTATCCTTCTTTCTTAATTCCGTTGCAAAGATACAAACTTTTGTGTTCGCACACAAATGTTTTAGAAGAAAAGTTCAAGAAACCCCCGATTTCTTGATGAAGGTCAAGAACCTTTACAGAGATATTACAAAAAGGGCGCATTTTTAAAGCTTTTGCCTTTTCAGGGCGTGCTGCTAAAAGCGAAGGAATGCGGAGAAAGCGAAGGCATGCGATGAATGCAAAGGTGCCCGCTAGGCGTCCCGCCGGATTTGAAATCCGGCGTCAAAAAAGGTCCTAACCTATTGAGGCTCTGCGGATTTGAAATCCGCAGCAAGCAAGATTGCTTTTCCAATTGTTGGTGTTGGGGGATTGCAAATCCCCCGGTTTAATAGGTCGAACATTTTTTGACGGCGGATTGCAAATCCGCCAGGACGCCTAGCGGGATGAGACGCCTAGCTGTGGTTCGCCCCCCTTGGGGACGCTTTCTCCCTCTCTGATGCTTGTCCGCAGGTTCCATTCCATTCGGTCATTCCACCAGCGGTTATTGAAAGTTAGCCCCCTTCGAGGACCGTCGCTACACCTAGGGGAGAAAGAGCCCTACGCTGCCATTCCCGGCGTTCCATAGTGCCCATACTTTCCTATGAACTTAGCCGTCTTCGAGAAGGTGCCATCCTCGTTCTTCACGATGAAGCCACGCTTCTTCCAGTTGCATAGCAAGATGGCAAGCTTCGTCTTCGTGCCGTGAATCTGGCACACACGCTGAATCTCCACCTTATCAAACGTATCGTGAACAAAGAGAAGAAGATTGCTCACACCCGTAGCATGATAAACCATACGGCTGTCGGCATCTATCGCCTCCTGCATCTGATTCCCGAAGAAACGCATCTTGCACCACAAATCATACTTCACGCTCCACTCTATGAAATCCTCTATCGGCTTCTCCCACTTCTCGCCGTTAGCCAGATAAAGCACCATCGCACGGCGGAAACCATTTGCCAAACCACGCTTGGCAAACTCGGCGTATGGCTTGTTGTAAGCCAGCTGAGCCGTCTCCATAATCTCATTCTCCAGTCGCTCTATGAGCAGTCGCGCCTTCTTGCAATCCTTGAAACCGCTGGTGCCGTTGAGATGATGAATATAAGGAGCCAGCTGCGCCTTGAACAGGGCATCATACTCGCCTACCACCGGACGTGGAGCGAAATCGGGACGGATGATAGTGGCTAGCGACAAGCGGCTCACGGCGCCATCAGCCACCTCCCTCACCGAGAAGAACTTCTGGGTAACGGCGATGGTGCTCGAAGCATTCCAGTTGAAACGGGTCTTCACCTGCGCCGTAACACTCTTTACGCCCACACGCTCCTGACCATCCAGCGAGCAATCCCAGCAGCAGCGAATCAGCTGACTAGGGTCGTTGAACTTCTTGAGCATATCCACCTCGTCCATCTTGCAGTAGAGGAAGCCGTCGCCAGCCTTCTGCACATCGTCGAGACGCTGGATGTAGGCAGCACGGGTAAGGTCGGGCGAAACGATTCGGATGCAGATATCCTCCGGGCGCACCGGCTTCTTCTTGTTGTCGCCCATGGTGCTCACCTCGTCCTTCCAGTCCTGCTCCTTCTGGCGATTGACCTTATCCATCTGCACCAGGTCGTCGATGATGCAGTCGATAGGCCCGTTCACCAGCGATTTGCCCGAAGACATCGCAGCCACCAGCAGATTCATCATCGCCGGCTCGTGCACCTGGTTATCGGTGTATCTGAAGCTCACGCCCTTGAGGTGAGCGGCAAGCGGAGGGAACACCGCCATTGCCACGGCTGGCTTGAAATCGGCAGGCACCTTGCTGATGAGCAGCTTCACGAGTTTAGGCAGCTTGGCAGGCATCTGAGGGGGAACATCGGCGTAAATTCCCGCCTTCTCGGTGGCCTGCTTGGCGAGATAATTCTTGCGGGCAATCTCTATTGCCTGCTTTACGAGCAGAGGCATTTCCGTGGATTGAGCCACCTTGCAGGCACTCTCCACAGAGGCGAATGCCTTCGCCTCGTCTTCACCGAAAATTGCGATTACCTGCTTGATCCAAGCCGCCTCGCTATTGCAGATGTACCTGAGCAGGCAGGCTTCACGATAGATGAAGTTGTTGCGGTTGCCATGGGCAGGAGCACCGCCCATCAGCTCCACCAGCGCCTTGGTAATCTCCTCGTAAGGAACGCCATCGTAGGTTTGCTCATACTGCGCTGCATCGGCATTTCGTCTCGCCTTCTCCTCCTCGCTCTCTATCGGCTGGAAATCTGCGGTTGGAGAAGAGGATGAAGATGCCCCCTGGAAAGATTGGCTCTGCGAAGATGCCCCCTGGAAAGAGTGACCCTGAACTGACGGATTCTGAAGAGAAGGATTCAAGGATGATGGATTCTGCTGAGCTGATGAATTCTGCTGAGATCCATTCTGCTGAGATCCATTCTGCTGAGATCCATTCTGCTGGGCAGTGCGATGCTTTGCCGAATCTACATCCATCGGACGGCCGTCGATAGCCAATCCTCTCTTTCTATAAGCTTCACGATATTCTGCCACGGCTTCCTCGTCCAGGCGCTTGTACCAGTCGTCGGCTGTATAGATTTGGCTGGTTGCATCGGTGATGAAGATGATGCGCTCGGGAGTAACGCAGCTAGGGTCTTCGGTGGCATGGATGAGCTTGCAGAAGGCACTCTGCGCCTCGGCGATGGTCATTCCCACCGGGATACGGATATCGATGTGCGCCTTGTTGCGGGCCGAACGTTCCACGTGAAGCACTTTCCCCTTCCAAAGCTCGATGTCATCGGCAGAGAAAATCTTCTCTCTGAAAAGCTTCTCCTCTGCATCATCAAACATTCCGTTCAGCAGCAGGGCATTCTTCACGGCCACCTCTACCTCCTCCGGGTTATCGATGTCAACGGTGGTTTGGAAGGTGAAGGCCTCAGGATCGATGGTCTTCTGAGCACGATGGTCGTCGAGGAAGTGATAGTAGTGAGGCGAACGGAACGGCAACTGCTTCTTCAGGAAGCCCACCTGCTTATCCAGCTGCTTGTAGGCCTCGCCCGCCTTCATCTCCTCCTGCTTCTTAATGATGGCGAAGGCAAGGTCATCATCGTTCTGATACTGCGCAGCATCCACAGCCTCTGCCGCCTGCTGCATCATCAGGTTCTGCTGGGCGGTGAGGTCGCGAATCTGCCCTACGAGCTGGGCGAGCCAAGGCTGCTTGGTAAGCTCGGTGTAGTAATCGAGAAGATAAGTAGAAATTTTACCCATATTTGCATTGCGGTTAGGGTTCATGGCGATGAGACGACGGCTCATCTGCTTGCATTCATCAAATGATAATAACTGTTTCATAAATCTTTCTTTTTTTTTATTTCAACATCACCTCCAAAATCAGAAGAGAGTTGAGGGTTAATAATATTGTTTATCCGGAAACACGGGGAGCTACAACCAGCCTTCCGAAGCTGATTATACTAACGAGAGGATACCACCACACCACAAGATGTAAGGGCGAGGAGGAAGAACTATTCAAAGTACACCGAGGAACCTGTCAGGAGACATGGCAGACATCTGAAAACATACCTAAACCATACCTGCAGCAACACGCAGCCTACTGCGTGATTTTTTTGTATCAACATGTCAAAGAACACCGCTCTTTCAGCCGAAAAAGCGATGCAAAGGTAACAAAAAAGAAAGTAACTCCATTATTATACCTCTGCCAGCAGATGGTGTATAAAAATATGGGGGAAGAGGGATAAAAGTTTTTAGATTAAGGGATAAAGAGAGGTATAAAACATGAGAAATGAAGAAGAAAACAAGAAGCAAGGAAATAAGAAATAAGAGAAAAAAAACGTTGGCAACAGATTTCTATCCATCGCCAACGTCCCTTATTTCTTAAGCCAATCATCTAATATAATACCCTTCTTAAAGGCTTCTTCCCTTAAGATTCCCATAAAAATATCAACAATCTCACAATAACGATTGAATTTTGCTTCCTGCGTATTGACAAGCTCTTCCTGCTTCAGACATTTCCATTCCAATGCCTTATGGTTAGAAAAGGGAGCGACTTCTGCTTGCCTCAAATCATCCCTACCGCAGAGAGGAGCTTTCGGACCGGATTTTTTTTTGCCTTTAAATTGCTCTTCCAAGAAAGTACAGAACGACTGAGGAGATTTGGATGGGAGTAGTTCCCAATCGCCCATCAGGCGGAAAACAGGATACCAATAGACCTTTTTTGAAAGAAACATGCCATAATATCCCCTCTTCTGATAAACAGCAATCTTCAAGACTGCCTTTTTCACCAATTCCATGAGTTCCTTCTTATGCTCTCCAATCGCAGGTTTCTTCCCCACTGTCTTCATCGCCAGCAGCGCCTCCTCATTGCCGTGCTTGCCCCACTGCTTCACATCCGCCACCCTGCCGTTCATAATCATCAGTACGATGCCCGAAAGCAGCTGGAGCATCTTCTTGCGGGGCACACGCTTATAGAACACCTGGCGGAGGAAATCTACCGGGTCGGCCTTAAACGTGGGATAGAGCGAATAGGGAAAAGCGTGCAGCTGCTGCTCTATGGCATCCAGCTGGTCTTTATAGTCGTAGGTGCCCGTCTGCTTCTTCTTCATGGCGATAGGCGTTTCTACGAAGAAAGACTGGGCTGCACGCTCACGATAACCGGAACTGGTGATGAATCCCATCTCCGTATATAACTCTTCACCCATGCGATGGATTTCCTCATCGTCTATGAGGTCGAGGTTGTTGAGAATGCGGTTTCTCGTCTGGGTCATCTCGCGCGAATAATCGCTTCGCTGTATTTCCATGAAGCTGCCGAGCCGCTCCTTAGCCTCTTCCAGGTTGTCGCACAGCTCAGCCTCCAGCTCTGCCCTGGAATCAGCATTAGGTTCTGCCCTGGAATCAGCATCAGGTTCTGCCCTGGAATCAGCACCAGGTTCTGCCCTGGAATCAGTATCAGGTTCTGCCCTGGAATCAGCATCCAGTGAAAGTTGCTCCTGAATGCTGATGATGTCGTTGATGACGCCTTCCAGCATCATGGTGCAATCGCTGAAACGGGTCAGCTTGTCGATGGGCAGAATGGGTCCGGAATAGTGCCAGTCGTCATAGATTCCGTCATCATAGATTTCCCTGCGCGCCTGCTCTATCTCCAGCTCGGAGACGTCCACACGCGCCTCCACAACCAGTTGGAGTCCCGACTTCTCATCGGCTCCCTCCTTGCTGTTGCAGCCCAGGCATCGGGTGCGCAGGTTTCTGCCCTTCCGGGCGATGATGAGGGCTCTTACGTCCTCGCCCTCCAGGGCTGAGACATAGCCGATGAAAAGCTGCTTGTCGTAAGCCTTCACTGCCAGCATATCAAAGGGGTTGGCATCATCGGGCACAAGACAGATGGTTCTACCCACTGCCTCCTTGGCGTATTCTACCTCACGACCTTTCACGTCGTTGTGGGTAAGACCTACTATATGGAATTTCAGTTTTTTCATTTTTTATGTTGTTATTATTGTCTTTATGTTGTATTTTGTTTTGATGTTGTTATAGTTAGGTACAAAAGTACGGCTTTTCGATGAAACCACCAAGCATTCTTGTTTAAAATTCCTAAAAGAGCATCTGGGAGCAGAGGGGGTTAATAGGGTTAATAGGGTTAACAGGGTTAACAGTTAACAGCTGTTTTTTCCTACCTCCCCCTTGCGTACCTTATTATATTTAAATATATATATATACTTATTTTTATATATGTGTGGAGAGGGAGTATGCATTTTTGGGGTGTTAACTGTTAACCTGTTAACTCTGCCCGGTTGATGAGGGGGAAAAAGGGGAACGGAAGACGAGGGCTTAACTGGCTTTAATAAGGGCCTAAACAAGGGCTCAAATAAGGGCTTATATGATGGCTTAACGGGTCATAAATGATGACTAAGGCTGGTCATAAATGATGACTAAGGCCGGTCATCATTTATCGCTAGAAAAAAGGACAAGAAAGACTTAAGTTATGACTTCCCAGGCGAAAAGCTATGAGTTATGGGGCTGAAAGCTATGAGTTAGTTTTTTTAACGTTACATTTTCATCATTTTCCCAATTATATGTATATCAGCTGGCCAGGCTTTACCTCTATCTGATAGGTATTCTCCGGCAGTTCGTTGATGTCATATCGCTTCGTCAAGGTATAGGTGACCCCAAATTACGCTTCTTTTTTACGCATTGAAGTGAATTCTTTTAACGCATTGAAGTGGTTTCCGTTTTTTTTTGTACCTTTGCGCCCGGATATTAACTATTATTTTTTTAAGTATAAACAGATAAAACGTATGAATTCAAAATCAGTAGCAAAATTAGCAGCATGCGCCTCAGCGACGCTACTGTTGTGGGTAAGCCTGACGAGTTTCTCGCCTGCAGTTGCCAAAAACGCCGAAGGTTTCACCGAAAGTAATACCGAAAGTTTCACCGAAAGTAATGCCGAAAGTTTCACGGAAGGTAATACCGAAAGAAATACCATCGGTACTCTTTCTGAATTAAACCAGATTGAATACGAGAAGCATCTCCTGCCTTCCAACAGCATCAGCGCCGGATGCGGATATTCATGGCTCAGCAACGAAATTCTTACGGCTAACGGTGAAAGCCTGAACAGAACGCCAAACGGCTTCGATGTTACCCTGGAATACGCCCATCTGTGGAATCTATGGAATCAGCCGAACGCCTACCGCCGTCCTTTTTATATGGGCTTCTCCATCAATGCTGTGGGCAGCAGAACCAAGGTGGGAATCCCTACGGGCTTCGGCAACGACGCCAACGATGTGATCATGAACTATTTCGTGGGTGCGGGTTTTAAAATGGCCTACAAGACGAATAAGCGCTTCATCTGGAATATGGTGCTGAGCCTTGGCTACGCCTGCACAGACGATGATTTCAACACCATGGATGGCTTTGGTGTCTATGCGGAAATGGGATGCGAATACTTGCTCAGCAAGCACTGGTCGGCTGGCGTGAGTTTTGGCGGTATTAGCACCTCTTATAAGAAGCCGGCAGGATGGGACAGCAAATATAGATTTGGCATCGATCACAATGGCTTGCGTGCAAAGCTGGGGTACTATTTCTAAAACTGATGCAGTAAATAAGATTGGTAATAAATAAATAAACTAACTAACGAACGGAAAAGGCTGCGAGGCGATACTCTACCTTATTATTATAGGTAGAATATCGCCTCGTTGCCTTCGTTGAAGAGAAGATCAAGGATGCTCATGTTGGGTTGGAAACCGAATTTCTGCTCATACACCTGATAATAGCGCTTCGACTCGAATTCGGCATCAGGGAGCGGCTTCTTGGGGCGAATAGCTTCGCGGAAATCAACTATACTTTGAACTTCTTTACTTTGAACTTCTTTACTTTGAACTTTATGATTTGAACTTTGAACTTTATGATTAGCAAGGCCATTGAATTCTTCACTCTTCACTTTTAGTTCTTCGCTTTCTATGCTCTTCTCTTTTAGTTCTTCGCTCTGAATATACTCGCTGGTGACTGAAATCTTGGGACGGATATCCAGGAGTTCTATCATCTTCTCTGTAATCTCCATGTTGAAATCGAAGAGGAACTCGTATTTCTTCTCGTAGAAGGGGCGGATGTCGTCCTGGTAATACTCGAAGAAGGGGCTCTCGCCGTAGGCGGAGAGGAGCGCATTCCAGTGAACATGGCGCCAGTTGGCGTGGTCGGAGATGCGGATGTCTTTCATCGCCAGCGATGTATTGTGGTTCGTGGGGATGGTGAGCGAGAGGGGGCCGTTGGTGGTTGGGATGAGCATGCGGTTGCGATAAGTTTGCTTGATAAAGCTCTCGTGGCGCTCTATCAGGCACTCGTCGTAGCGGTTCAGCTTCTGGTACCACTGAATGGGGCCGAAATAGGTGGAGGATAATAATGCTTTCAAAATTTTAATTTTTAAATTAAGAATTAAGAATTAAGTGCTAATAGCTAATGCTAAAAGATAAGGACGAGCGATGGAATCGCTCGGAACGGGGGCTAGAAGGGGCTCTACTTGCGAGCTTAAGGCCTGAACTGGCGGGCAGGCTTGAGGCTAAAACAGCTTATAGGCTTTGCCTATCATCTGATGCTTGTGAACCAGCTGCTCGCCGGCAGGCGTCTTCAGGAGATAGAAGCGGCAATCCTTGCAGCCGCAGCGCTTGCAGCACACCATGGGGATGATGTAGCTCGCCTTGCCGATGCGGAGGGTATCGCCGGGGAGCTTCTCTATCCGCCCGATGAAATATTCTACGATTACTCGCTTGAGGCGTGGATTGAAACCCTGGTTGTGACTCTGATTGAGACCCTGGTTGCGACTCTGATTGAGACTCTGGTTGCGACCCTGATTGAGACTCTGGTTGCGGATCGGAAGTGCCATGGAATCGGCATAAACCACTATCTCGCCACGATTGAAAAAATCGCAGCCAATCCTATTCACTATCACTCGGTTGCCTTCTTCTAAATGCGGAGGGAGACCTCCGGCGGGCACCGTGAAGACAGTGAATGCATAGGTTCGCACCGCCCATACCAGGAGCAGCGACAAGCCTAAAGCTATTAGGAATTTAACTGCGATTTTCAATCTATCTATCTTTTATCAAATTATCTGTTTAATTTTCAAGCTATCTGTTTGACTTTCAAGCTATCTGTCTGATCTTCAAGCTATCTGTTTGATTTTCAAGCTATCTGTTTGATTTTCAAGCTATCTGTTTGACTTTCAAACTATCTGTTTGATTTTCCAGCTACTTTCAATCTTTTGCTTCTTAATTTCTAAGGAATAACATCATTACTTGATGCTATCTACGAAATTACTTGATGCTATCTACAAAATTACTTGATGTTATCTACAAAATTACTTGATGTTATCTACAAAATTACTTGATGTTATCTACGAAATTACTTGATGTTATCTACAAAATTACTTGATGTTATCTACAAAATTGAAGAGGCGATTCCAGCGGATGCCTGAGAAGCCTGGATGGTCAGGATTGTGGCTCCACCAAATGAAGATTGGCTTGCCCACGATGTGATCCTCTGGCACAAAGCCCCAGTAGCGGCTATCGGCTGAGTTGTGGCGGTTGTCACCCATCATCCAGTAGTAATCGAGCTTGAAGGTGTAGCTCTTCGCCAACTTGCCGTTGATGAAGATGTTGCCCTGGCTATCTACCTTGAGGTCGTTGCCCTCGTAAACCTTGATGCAGCGCTCGTAGATAGGAAGGTTCTTCAAGTTGAGCTGGATGCTCTTGCCCTTCTTCGGAATCCATACTGGGCCGTAGTTGTCGCATGTCCAGCCGGTGTAGGCGTTGAGCGGATAGAGGTCGCCGTATCTCGCATCGGTGTTGATGGAGATGCTTTCTACCAGGTTCTTGTTCGCCTTCAGGGCGAGATAAGCCTTCTTGGTGAGTGGAATCACGCCGCTCTGATTATACATCAGCAGGTCTTCGTTGGTGATTCCCAGCTCATCGGCAAGCTCGATAGGGAACTCGCCCTTGAGCTTCATCTTGTAGGTATATTGCACATTATCTGGCTCCTTGTTTGCCTTGCCGTCCAGGTAAACGATGCGGTTCTTGATTTGCAGGGTTTGTCCTGGCAAGCCCACGCAGCGCTTTACGTAGTTCTCGCGGCGGTCGGTAGGACGGCTGATGATGTCGCCATATTCGCCCGGCATGCTGGCGATGTAGTTTCTACCGGCAGCATACACTTTTTCGAAGTATCGGCGCTGCTGCAATGGGTTCAGCACGCGCACATCCTGCTGCTGTCCGTTCTGCTCCAGAATCTGGTCGCCGATGGAGTAGCACATCAGGTAGAAATCGTTTGCCTGGTAGCGCTCCTCGTTGCAGAGGGTGTCGCCGGCAGGATAGTTGAACACCACGATGTCGTTGAGCTTCACGTTGCCCAAGCCCTTTACTCGGCGGTAATCCCAGTGAGGCCACTCCACGTAGCTCTTCACGTTGACCAGCGGCAGGGTGTGCTGGGTCAGAGGCATGGTGAGCGGGGTTTCTGGGATGCGAGGGCCATAGCTTACCTTGCTCACAAAGAGATAGTCGCCCGTGAGGAGACTCTTTTCGAGAGAAGATGACGGAATCACGTAGTTCTGGAAGAAGAAGAGGTTGATGAAATATACTGCCACGAGGGCGAATACGAGGGCATCAACCCAGCTCATGATGAAGCGCACGGGGCCTTCTTCATCCTTCCACCACTGCCAGTGAATCTTCTTGGTGATGTAAACGTCGAAGATGAACGGAACCACGATGAGTCCCAGCCAGCTCTCAACCCATATCAGGAAGAGGAGGTAGAGGGCGAGAACCACTGCGAACTTCGCCCACTGCACCTTCATATTGAGGTTTTGTTTCTGTTTATCAATCATGTCTTTTTTCTTAATTTCAGGAGAAATCTTGTTTCAAGAAATTCTATTTCAAGAAATCATGTTTCAAGAGATCATATTTCAAGAAATCTTGTTTCAAGAAATCCTATTTCAAGAAATCATATTTCCGAGATTCCTGATTTAGAACTTAAATAAATCTGATGTGGTGAGCAAACCGGTATGGTTGGCTGTGAACTCTGCTGCGAGAACGGCTCCCAGGGCGAAGCCCTTGCGTGAGTGGGCGCTGTGCTCGATGGTAATCATATCGGCATCGCTGTCGTACATCACGGCGTGGATTCCCGGAACCTCACCATCGCGTACGCAGTTGATTACCAAATCTTCGTCGGTGATGTTAGCATCGCCCTCATCGTGATGACCATCCTCTGTCCAGTAGGTTACGCCACGCTTCCAATCCTTCTTTCTATCGATGTTGTCGATGATTTCCTCGGCCAGTGTGATGGCTGTGCCTGATGGCGCATCGAGCTTATGCACGTGGTGGGTTTCCTGCATGCATACTGAGTACTGTGGGAATCCGTTCATGATCTTTGCCAGATAGCGGTTTACGGCAGAGAAGATGGCTACTCCGATGCTGAAGTTAGATGCCCAGAAGAGGGTCTGCTTGCCGTCGGCGCAGAGCTTCTCCACGTCTTCCTTATGGTCTTTCATCCAACCAGTGGAACCAGAAACCACCTTCACGTTGTGAGAGAAAGCCTTCAGATAGTTGCCGTAGGCGGCAGTAGGGTTTGTAAACTCGATGGCAACATCGGCAGAGCAGAACTCAGGACTGTCGATATCCTCAGGGTTATTCACGTCAATCTTACATACGATTTCGTGGCCACGCTGCAGGGCGATCTCCTCGATCATGTGTCCCATCTTTCCGTAGCCAATCAAAGCTATTTTCATCTTTATCTAAATTTTATTTGTTTTTTATTCTATTGATAATGCAGAGAAACGCTGAGAAATGCAGCTCCCTGGCATTTTGAAAGCAAGCTTTCCTTGCGCCAATTTGCAATTTCTTATGCAAAAATACATCTTTTTCTTCGAAAAACCTTGAAAAATACGGGTTATTATTATAATAAATAGAAAATTTTGGTTATTTTTGCAGTGATTTAGGGCTTTTAGCCTCATTTAGTAACTAAAATGGAGAAAATGATGAGCAAATACATATTTGAGACGAAGATGGAGGTGCGCGACTATGAGTGCGACATCGAGGGTATTGTGAACAACGCCAACTATCTGCATTACATGGAGCATACCCGTCATCTCTTTCTGAAGGAGTGCGGCCTCAGTTTTGCCGAAATGCACAATAAGGGCGTGGATGCCGTGGTGGCGAGAATGAACCTGCAGTATAAGATTCCGCTGCAATGCGATGATGAGTTCTTCTCGCGCCTGTGGCTGGAGAAGCAGGGGGTGAGATACGTGTTTCATCAGGACATCTTCCGTGCCAGCGATGAGAAGCTTTGCCTGAAGGCCACCGTTGAGCTGGTTTGCCTGATTAACGGAAGGCTGGGCAACAGCGAGGAATACGACAAGGCGTTCGAGAAATTTTTAAAGTGAAGAACGAAGGGTGAAGAGTGAAGAATTCTATTGTCTTGCGGCAATGGAGTTTACTCTGCATTCTATCCTTCTCGGAACAGCTGGAGTATCCCTCTCGGAACAGCTGGAGTTAACAGGTTAACAGTTAACAGCTGATTTTTCAATACCCCTTCCGCACACGAGCGAAAAAACTTGCACCATCAAAGGACAAGCATCAAGCTTGCGATTCCTGCAAAAGGACAAGCATCAGAACTTGCACCATCAAAGGACAAGCATCAGAACTTGCGATCCGAAAGAGGCAATCCTATAAATCCATAAACCCTATAAAGCCGAAACAATATGGAACAACTACTTCACTACGTGTGGAAGCACAAGCTCTTCCCACTCTCCCCTCTCTCCACCACCGACCATAGACAGGTGGAAGTGATTGACCCCGGATTGCACAACCGCAATGCAGGACCCGATTTCTTCAACGCCAAAATCAAGATTAACGGTACGCTGTGGGTGGGCAACGTGGAGATTCACGACAAGGCGAGCGACTGGTATCTTCATGCTCACGACAAGGATGAGAGATACGACAATGTGATTCTGCACATCTGCGGCACCATCGATACGGAAGCCCGGAACTCGAAGGGTGCCCTGCTGGTTCAGATGCAGCTCGATATTCCGGATCATGTGCTGAAGCACTATCAGGAGCTGCTCACCATCGACCAGTATCCTCCTTGCTATCAGATTATTCCATCGCTCTCGAAACTCACCGTGCATTCGTGGATGAGTGCTCTGCAAACCGAGCGCCTTTCGCAGAAGACGGAGGCGATAGAGGAGCGTGTGCGCCGCTGCAATGGCGACTGGGAGAATGCTTACTTCGTGACTCTGGCCAGAAACTATGGTTTCGGAATCAATGGCGATGCTTTTGAGCAGTGGGCGCTGAACCTGCCTCTGAGGGCGGTGGATCATCACAGAGACGACCTCTTCCAGATAGAGGCCATCTTCATGGGGCAGGCGGGATTGCTGGAGCTGAACACCATTCCCGAAAGATATCAGAAAGACGCCCTGAACGACGGGTATTTTGCGAGATTGAGAAACGAGTATCTTTATCTCTCGCACAAGTTCTCGCTGCAGCCGATGGATTACAAACTGTGGCGTTTTCTGAGACTTCGCCCGCAGAACTTCCCGCATATCCGCATTTCGCAGCTGGCGAATCTTTATTATAACCGCCGTGCGGGATTAAGCCAGCTGCTGGAGGCAAAGAAGGTGAAGGAGGCAAAGAAGGTGCTTGCCACCAGCGTTACGGGGTATTGGGAAACTCATTACACCTTTGGCAGTACGAGCATCAGGAACGAGAAGCATCTCTCCCCTTTCTCGCTGAACCTGCTTATCATCAACACCGTGGTTCCTATTCTCTTTGCTTACGGAAGGCACCGGGGTGAGGAGAAATACTGCGACCGCGCCTTCGATTTCCTGGAGGAGCTGAAGGCTGAGAATAACCATATAGTAAGGATGTGGCAGCAGTGCGGATTGGAGGTGGAGAACGCCGGGGATAGCCAGGCGCTTATCCAGCTGAAGAAGGAATACTGCGACAAGAAGGAATGCCTGAGGTGCAGGATTGGGTATGAATACTTGAAGAGGTAAAGGGGGACGAGCGATGGAATCGCTCGGAACGGGGGCAAGAGGGAGCTATGCTTGCTGCTGGCTGCTGGCTTGGGGCTATGCTTGGCTTGATGCTTGGCTTGGGGGCTTGGCTTTGGGGGCTTGGCTTTGGGGGCTTGGCTTTGAGCTTGCAGCATCAATTATTACTTAAATTATTATTTTAAAGATTATGGGTGACCAACAGGAAATATTAAATACTATACTCTTAACAAGGCTGAATTACTTTAGCCTTGCGGGAATGCTGGAGCTATATAGAAAGGTGGGCTCAGCTACGCTCATCATGGAGCATAAGAATAACCTTAGAGATATTCTGCCCGATGCCTCGGATAAACTCGTGAACGCTATCCAAAACTGCGACGAGGCTCGAAAACGGGCTGAAGAGGAACTGGAATACGACATAAGATACGGAATAGAACCGATAACGATGAACGACGACCGTTATCCGCAACGACTCAAGGATTGCGATGATGCGCCGCTCATGCTCTTCTATAAAGGAAATGCCAACCTGAACCAGCAGCGGGTTATCAATATCGTGGGCACACGCCACTGCACTCCTTACGGCGAGGACCTTATCCGCCGCTTTATTACGGATTTGAAGCAGCTGTCGCCTCGTGTTTTAATCATGAGCGGTTTGGCTTATGGCGTGGATATCGTGGCGCACCGGCAGGCGCTTGCCTGCGGCTACGAAACCGTGGGCGTACTGGCGCATGGCTTGGATGACCTCTATCCCCGTCAGCATCGGGAAACGGCGGCGAGAATGATAGAGCAAGGCGGTTTGCTCACCGAGTTTCTTACCCGCACGAATGCGGATAAGATTAACTTCGTGCGCCGCAACCGCATCGTGGCGGGAATGTCGGATGCCTGCATTCTGATAGAGAGCGCTGCTCATGGCGGGGGGCTTATCACCTGCGATATTTCGCAATCCTACGGCAGGGATGTCTTCGCCTTTCCGGGCAGGATAGGCGATTACTATAGCGAGGGGTGCAACAACCTGATCAGGAACAATGGTGCCACGCTCATCACCAGTGCAGAGGATTTCGTGAAGGACATGCGCTGGCAGGATGACGCCACCCTGATGCGAGCCAAGCAGCAGGGCATCGAACGCAGCCTCTTCCCGGAGTTATCAACAGAAGAGGAGCTCATCGTCAGCATCCTCTCGAAGACCAATGATCTTCAAATCAATATCATCAGCGTGAAATCGAATATCGACATCGGTCGCCTCACCTCTATCCTATTTACGCTGGAGATGAAGGGCATCATCCGCACCCTGGCAGGAGGAATGTATCATCTTTTAAAGTAAAAAATAAAGGGATGAGAAAGGTACAATTAGTCTTTCTCATCCCTTTTATTTCAAATTTACTTACTTGGAGCAGCTTGGACTATATAAATTGTCTCAAAAACATCTCCTACTGTCATTTCCATTTTTATGGTACGAGGTACAGAAGATATATTCTCCGAAATAGTACATTTAAGTTGATTGGAAGCAACCATAGCATTGAACCAATCTTTATAAGATACTTTTTTATTGTCTATTTTAGGGACTAATACATAACTATTACTCGACAGTTCTTTTACAGAAAACGAATGTATCCACCAATCATCATAATTAGTAACTTTCAAACTAAACGTGCTTTCTGCCGCAGGAACATCTATGTACAGAGTTGCTTCACCTTTAGAATTATCCAACGTGGCATTTTCTGCCGATATTTCCATTATTTCCCCTTTACCTACAAGGGCTGGATCATCATCCGTACATGAGAAAAACAAAACTAATCCCAAAACTAGGAATAACAAACTTAACTTTTTTTTCATTTTTATTATAATTTATAGAGCTATAATATTATGGCGCAACTAGCCCTAGAGAATTGCGTCTAAGCATAAAATTGCACATATCTATTTTTTTGCAAAGGTACAAAACTTACCGATACGATGCAATACCTAAAAAGCGTGATTTAAAAAAACAACACTTGCAAAACATCATCATTCAAGGTGATGCTTGGTAATCTCAAAAAAAAGATGTAACTTTGCAGCCGCAAAAACAGAACAGAAAGATTCAGATGAAAATAGGTAATATAGAATTTGGGCCTCAGCCCCTCTTCCTCGCTCCGATGGAAGACGTAACGGATATTGGCTTTCGCATGCTCTGCAAGCGATTCGGAGCTGCCATGGTTTATACTGAGTTCGTATCGGCAGAAGCCTTGGTGCGAAGCATCAAGAGCACAGTCAGCAAGCTTACGATAAGCGATGAAGAGCGCCCTGTGGGCATTCAGATTTACGGCAGAACCACCGAGGATATGGTGGAAGCTGCCAAGATCGTGGAACAGGCGAAGCCGGATGTGATTGATATTAACTTCGGCTGCCCGGTGAAGAAGGTTGCCGGAAAGGGTGCGGGAGCCGGAATGCTCCGAAATATTCCGCTGATGCTGGATATTACAAGAGAGGTGGTGAAGGCGGTAAACGTGCCCGTAACCGTGAAAACCCGACTGGGTTGGGATTGCGAAAACCTCATCATCACCGACCTTGCCGAGCAGCTACAGGATTGCGGAATCCAGGCGCTCACCATCCACGGCAGAACCCGAAGCCAGATGTACACGGGAGAAGCCGACTGGAGCCTCATAGGTGAGGTGAAGAACAATCCCCGCATCCATATCCCTATCATCGGCAATGGCGATATTACGACCCCGGAAGAAGCCAAGCTTGCTTTTGAGAGATATGGTGTGGATGCAGTGATGATTGGCAGAGCCACTTTTGGAAGACCATGGATTTTCAAGGAAATACGTGATTATCTGGATAATACGGGTGCAGCCCCATTAACCGTGGATGAGAAGATTGACCTCCTGGAGGAGCAGCTTCGCATCAACGTGGAGCGCATCGACGAGTACAGAGGCATTCTCCACACCCGTCGCCACCTGGCCGCCTCCCCTATCTTCAAGGGCATTCCTGATTTCCGCCAGACGAGAATCGCCATGCTGAGAGCCACTACCGTGGAAGAACTGAAAGAGATATTGAAAGAATGCCGAGAGAGAATCAAGGCAATAGAATAAATTTTTAGGCACGGATTATTTTTAGGCACGGATTACACGGATTACGCAGAGGCTTGCGCCATGTATTTTTTAGAAAAATCCGTGTAATCCGTGTAATCCGTGCCTAAAAATCTGACGAGAAACATCACCAAGACAAACAGCTCGCATCATTAACCACATTAAGGAGTTAACAGGTTAACAGTTAACAGCTGTATTTTCTATACTTTCCCAAGGATGAGAGGGGGATGACTCCTCACTTTCTGAGGGGGCTTTACTTCTTCAATATAGAAGCACCTTCGAGCAGGGCGAGCGCCTTGTTCTCGTTCTCCTCCATGATTTCGCGCTCTCCAGGGCCCTTGTCGTTGATGCCGCAGAGGTGCAGGATGCCGTGGATGATGACGCGGTGAAGCTCATCATCGTAGGTCTTGCCAAACTGCTCGGCATTGGTACGCACGGTATCGAGCGAAATTACGATGTCGCCGTTAATCACATCATCCTCATCATAATCGAAGGTGATGACATCGGTATAGTAATCATGACCCAGATACTCGTTGTTCACTTCGAGAATCTTCTCGTCATCTACAAACATATAGCCTATCTCTCCCACCTTGCGGCCATGAGAGGCAGCTACCTTGCGAATCCAGGCACTGGTGTCGCGCTTCTTGATCTTTGGCATTTTCACGCCATCTACATTGTATGTTATCATACGCTTCTTCCTCCTATTTTTATTTTATTTTTGGTAAAAATTCATCTACTTCTCTTCCGAAGAATCTCAATTCCCTGACCAGTGTTGAGCTGATGCTGCTGTATCTTGGGTCAGAAAACAGCAGGATGGTTTCTACGCCGCCCAACTGCCTGTTGATATCCGCCTGCTCTCGCTCGTACTCGAAATCCTTGGCAGAGCGGACGCCGCGAACCAGGAACCTGGCTCCCAGGCGATGCGCCAGGTCGATGGTGAGGTCATCATAGGCAACCACCTCCAGGCGATAACCCTTGGATGCATCCTTCGCATCTACCAGCTCTGCACATTCCTTCGGGAAAACCTTTCTGATATCTTCTACACGCTTCGAGATTTCCTCGCTTGCGTGCTTCAGCTTGCTCATCGCTACTGCAATCACGAGCTTGTCGAACATGGGCAAGGCACGCTCGGCGATGTTCTGATGTCCTATCGTAAATGGGTCGAATGTACCCGTAAATATCCCTATTCTCATCAATCTCTAATCATTAATCACTAATAACTAATCACTAATAACTACTCATTATTCAAACAGGTCGCCCTGCATGATGTTGCTTCCATACGGATTCCTGCCCAGATGCTCATAGGCAAGCTTGGTGGCCATTCTGCCTCGTGGCGTGCGCTTGATGAAGCCTTCCATGATGAGGAATGGCTCGTAAACCTCCTCTACGGTGCCGCCATCTTCGCCGATAGCCGTGGCAATGGTGCTTACGCCCACCGGACCTCCACGGAACTTGTCGATGATGGTGGTGAGAATCTTATTGTCTATCTCGTCCAAGCCATACTGGTCGATGTTCAGCGCCTTGAGCGCCACCTGAGCAATCTCGAAGGTAATGGTTCCGTTGCCCTTCACCTGAGCGAAATCCCTGACTCTTCTGAGCAGCGAGTTGGCAATACGAGGGGTTCCGCGAGAACGGCGGGAGATTTCCACTGCCGCCTCATCTTCTATCGGCACCTGCAGGAGCATGGCACTTCGCTTGATAATCTTCTGAAGCGTCTCAGGGTCGTAGTATTCCAGATGCAGATTGATGCCGAAACGGGCACGGAGCGGAGCTGTGAGAAGTCCGCTGCGGGTGGTGGCTCCCACGAGGGTAAACGGATTCAAATCTATCTGGATGCTGCGTGCCGAAGGCCCCTTGTCTATCATGATGTCGATGCGGTAATCCTCCATCGCCGAATAGAGATACTCCTCTACCACTGGCGAAAGGCGGTGGATTTCATCGATGAAGAGCACGTCGTTAGGCTCCAGGGAGGTAAGGATACCTGCCAGGTCGCCCGGCTTATCGAGCACAGGGCCTGATGTAATCTTGAAGCCCACGCCCAGTTCGTTGGCGATGATGTTACTCAGGGTAGTCTTACCCAATCCCGGAGGACCGTGCAAGAGGGTATGGTCGAGCGGTTCGCCACGATATTTGGCAGCCTCTACGAAGACTTCGAGATTATCCACCACGCCATTCTGTCCGCTGAAGTCGGAGAACTTCAGTGGGCGCAGTGCTTTCTCGAATTCCTTTTCGGCAGGCGAAACCGTCTGTTGTCTTATATCAAAATCTTCGTTCATTCTATGACTATTATCGATAATATGGGTGCAAAGTTACACATTTGTTGCGGAATTAAAGAAGAAAAGCCGAAATATTTTGCCTGTGATTTTGCACAATCCTAAAAGATTCGTGCAGAATTACAAGCACCATCTATTAAAAATGTTATAATTTATCATTTTCTTGGTAAATAATTTGCTTATCCGATAGAAAAGATGTACTTTTGCACTCGATATTGAAAGCGAGGAAAGGAAAGAGAGGAAAGAAAGAGAGACTATCAATAAGAGAGAAATATCAGGATTTTAAAAGAATAGAATTATGCTTAGATTTTTTCAAGGGCTCAGCCGTTGGCTGGCCAATTACACATCTATCTTTGTAATAGGTGTAGCAGTATTTACATTCTTCTTCCCACATACCTTCGACTGGGTGCGCGGAACTACTCAAACCGTGATTCTCGGTATCATCATGCTCACCATGGGCTTGACCCTGACCACCAACGACTTCAAGATTCTGGCTCAGCGCCCGCTGGATGTATTCATCGGTGCCTGTGCCCAGTTCATCATCATGCCGGGCGTGGCTTATACCCTGGTGCATGTGTGGCATCTTGACCCGGCACTGGCACTCGGCATCCTGCTGGTGGGTTGCTGTCCCGGCGGCGTATCGAGCAACATCATGAGTTATCTGTGTCATGGCGACGTGGCTTTTTCTGTGGGAATGACCTGTGCTTCTACAATTCTTGCACCTGTGATGACTCCGCTTCTGATGAAGATTACGGCTGGCGAGATTATCCATGTAGATGCTGTGGGAATGTTCATCAACATTCTGATAGTTACGATTATTCCTGTGGCCATCGGCTGCGCCTTGAATTATATCTATGGCAAGAAGGATTGCTTCCCTACCATCCAGAGTCTGATGCCGGGCCTCAGCGTAACGTGTCTGGCTATCATCGTGGGAGGCGTGATTTCTACGGTTCACGACGATTTGGTGGCTCGTGGCTTATCGCTTTTCCTCTGGACTTTTGCCGTGGTTTTCTGCCACAACACCCTGGGTTATCTGCTGGGTTGGCTTGCCGGAAAGCTGGCGGGCTTCAATACTGCCAAGAAGCGTACCATCAGTATTGAGGTGGGAATGCAGAATGCCGGTCTTGCCACGGTTCTTGCGGGCAACTTCTTTGCCGCACAGCCTCTTGCCGTATTGCCTTGCGCCATCAGCTGCGCCTGGCACAGTATTTCGGGCACTATCCTTGCCGGAATCTATCTGAAATGGGATCACATGCATGAGAAGAAGTAAATGAATTTGGAAAAAGATAAATACACAATAAAAGGTCGTGAAGTTCAATCAGAAAACTTCACGACCTTTTTCTTATATCATTACCTCACGGGTTAACAGGTTAACAGTTAACAGCCGATTTTTCTATAGTTACACGAGCAAAGCATTTGAATTGGCTTTCCCTTCGGACGCCGAACGTTGTTTCTTCACTCTTCGTTCTTCACTTAACTCCCCCTACTTTCCAGTAGTCAGAAGCTGCACGGCACGCTGAACTATCTCGTTGGTCTCGTTCCAAACCTGGAAATATTGGCTCATATCCCAGAAATCTCGTGCTACAAGCGCTTTCAGTTGCACAGCCAGGTATTTCTTCGTCTGAACCAATTCAGCCTCATCCTTAGGCTCTATCTTCTCTTTCTTGCCCTCAGCAATGATGCCTTCTATGAGCGAAGTAGGAACCTCGTAGCTTGCCAGGAACTTGTTGAAATCCTTATACTGGCTCTTCAACTCCTTGCGATGAGCATCGATAAACTTCAGGCTCTGGTTGATGACGATGCTCTTGGCTGCCAACTGACGGTGCATCTTGGTGTACTTGGTAGTATCCAGCGGAACAAAATAATCGGGCATAATGCCGCCACCACCATAAACCACACGATGCTTGCGCAAAGTATAATACTTCAAGCTGTCAGAAAGGTGGATGCTGTCCTGATTGGTGAACTCGCCGTGCTTGTATCGCTTGTCAAGATCCATCGCATAGTCCAGTCTATCTCCTTTCTTATATGGCTTCTGGATACATCTGCCGCTAGGCGTATAATAATGGGCGATGGTGAGGCGAATCTCGCTGCCATCATCGAAGGTAAGCGGACGCTGCACCAATCCCTTGCCAAAGGTTCTGCGACCTACCACTACGCCACGGTCCTGATCCTGGATGGCTCCAGAAACAATCTCTGCGGCAGAAGCAGTAAACTCATTGGTAAGCACCACCACCTTGCCCTTGCGCCATCTTCCGTTAGCCTGCGCCTTGTACTCCTGACGGGGAGCTGCACGACCGCTGGTATAAACGATGAGATCACCCTTCTGAAGGAATTCATTGGCTATCTGGGCTGCAGCCTGCAGGTAACCGCCACCATTATCCTCCAAGTCGAAAATCAGGTCTTTCATTCCCTTCTTCTTCAGCGAATCCATCGCTATGGTCACTTCCTTATGACTGGTCAAGCCGAAGCTTCCCAGTCGGATGTATCCGATGCCCGGACGAATCATGTAAGCCGCATCCATCGTGGTTACCGGAATCTTATCGCGCTTCACCTTGAAAGTGAGCTTATCCTTGATACCACGGCGCACGATGGTAAGATTCACTACCGTTCCCTTAGGACCACGAAGGCGCTTCATAATTTCCTCCTTGCTCATCTTCACACCCGAAATAGCCGTATCATTCACCGCTACGATGCGGTCGCCGGCAATGATGCCCACCTTCTCAGATGGTCCGTTGGTAACCGGCTGGATAACGAGCAGGGAGTCGTCTACCATATTAAACTGTACGCCAATACCATCGAAACTTCCGTTCAGCGGCTCGTTCATCGCCTTGGTTTCCTTGGCAGTAGTGTAAGAAGAATGAGGGTCGAGCTTCTCGAGCATGCCTCGGATGGCATCCTCCACGAGCTTGTTCTCATCCACACTATCCACATAGAGGTTGGTAATGGCTATTTCCGCCCTTCCCAACTTCTCTATCGGGCTGTTCTTGCCCATCTTGATGCGCAGCTGGGCACTGGCAGAAGTTACCGCCAGGAATGCTACCAGTGCTAAAAATAGATATTTCTTCATTTACTTTGAACTTATTGCTTAGAAAGAGAGAATTCTTCAAGAGTTAACAGGTTAACAGCGCTTTTTTCAATAGTAGCCCCCCGAAAAGCACTTGAATTCTTCACTCTTCGTTCTTCACTCTTCACTTAATCCAGCGGTGCTGAATCTTCCTCCGGAATATCCTCTTCTATCACCAGATTGTCGATGATGAAGTTCTGGCGCTCCATGGTGTTCTTGCCCATATAGTACTCCAAGAGCTTCTGCACCTGGTCGTTCTTGTGCAGGGTTACCTGCTCTAATCGCATATCAGGACCGATGAAGTGAGCAAACTCCTCTGGCGAAATCTCTCCCAAACCTTTGAATCGGGTGATCTCAGGGTCAGGACCGAGGTCACGGATAGCCTGCTGGCGCTCCTCATCGCTGTAGCAATAATGCGTGATGAAGTCGCCCTTCTTCTCCTTAGGTCCCAACTTGGCATCGGCATCAGCCACCACCTGCTTGTTCTTAATCTTGGTGCGCTTGTTGCGTACACGGAACAATGGGGTTTGCAGCACGTATACATGTCCCTTCTTGATGAGGTCGGGGAAGAACTGGAGGAAGAAGGTGATGATGAGCAGTCGGATGTGCATACCATCCACATCGGCATCGGTGGCAACAATCACCTTGTTGTAACGCAAGCTGTCCAAGCCATCCTCTATGTCGAGGGCTGCCTGGAGCAGGTTGAACTCCTCGTTCTCATATACCACCTTCTTGGTCAAGCCAAAGCTATTCAATGGCTTACCACGCAGAGAGAACACTGCCTGGGTATTCACATCACGGCTCTTAGTGATACTTCCGCTGGCAGAATCGCCCTCGGTGATGAAGATGGAAGATTCCTCCTTGCGCTCATTCTTGGCATCGCTGAAGTGGATGCGGCAATCGCGCAACTTGCGGTTGTGCAGGTTTGCCTTCTTGGCTCTCTCACGTGCCAACTTGGTTACGCCCGCCATTGCCTTGCGCTCACGCTCGCTCTCCTTGATCTTATTCTCCAATATCTCAGCCACATCGGTATGGATGTGGAGATAGTTGTCTACCTCTTTCTTGATGAAGTCGCCCACATACTTATTGATGGTTTCTCCACCATTCGGGGTCATCGTGGTGCTACCCAGCTTAATCTTGGTTTGGCTCTCGAAGACAGGTTCTTCTACATTGAGGGCGATGGCAGCCACGATACCATTGCGGATATCGCCATACTCGTACTTGCCAAAATACTCCTTGATGGTCTTGGCGATATGCTCCTTGAAGGCACTCTGATGGGTACCGCCCTGGGTGGTATGCTGACCATTGACGAAGGAATAATACTCCTCGCCATACTGATTGGTATGGGTAAAAGCTATCTCGATGTCCTCGCCCTTCACGTGTACTATCTCGTAGAGTCCCTCATTGGTCATGTTATCGCTCAAGAGATCCTGCAAGCCATGGCGGCTCAGGATGCGGCGACCATTGTTCATGATGGTGAGTCCCGTGTTCAGATAAGTATAGTTGCGGAGCATCGTCTCCACGATATCGTCATGGAACGAGTAGTTCTTGAAGAGCGTATTATCTGGCTCGAAGAAGATGTAGGTACCATTCTCGTCCTCAGTATCCGATGTGTTGTCGCTCAAGAGATTACCACGCTCAAAGACGAGGTGGCGCACCTTGCCATCACGGAATGACTTGACCTCGAAGTGGGAACTGAGGGCATTCACCGCCTTCACACCCACACCGTTCAAGCCCACACTCTTCTTGAATGCCTTGCTATCATACTTACCACCGGTATTGAGCACGCTCACCGCCTCTACCAGCTTGCCCTGTGGAATGCCACGACCATAGTCGCGCACGCTGACACGCAGATGATCCTCTATGTCTATCTCCAAGCGAGAGCCCGCTCCCATCTTAAATTCGTCGATAGAGTTGTCCACCACCTCCTTCAGGAGCACGTAGATACCGTCCTCAGGCAGATTACCATCACCCAATCGGCCGATATACATACCCGGACGAGTGCGCACATGCTCCATGTCGCTCAAGTGTCGGATATTATCGTCGGTATACTCCACTGGCTGCTGTTCCTGCGGTGCATTAGCCTGCTCGTCGGCAGCATTCAATTCTTTGTTATTAATATCTTCTGGCATAAATTCCTCCCCATGGTTTTTATGGATGAACCGAAGTTACATTCGGCATTATTTGATAATCTTCTTATAGCACTTGCGGCGCTTGTGCATCACTGGGTTCAAGGCTCCCCACTGTCCCTGCACACCAGCATTGGTCTCCAGCTCCACCTGGGTCTCGCCCCACTCGAAGCCATACGCCTGATAGCGAGGTATCAAGTCGGCAAAGAGGATGGCGTTGGCTCCCTTGGCACGATACTCTGGCAAGATGCCGATGAGCAAGAGGTCCACGATGTTGGTCTTGTGGAACTTGATGGCTTTCAGCACGTGCCACCAACCGAATGGGAACAATCTGCCCCTGCGGCACTTCTGCAAGGCATGCGCCAGCGAAGGCATCGTGATGCCCACGCCCACCAACTTATGCTCTGGCTCGGTCCAATCCTCCACCAAGGTGATGAGATTGAAGTCGAGGAAACTCAGATACGACTTGATGAGCTGAGTAATCTGATTCTGCGAAAGCTCCGAATATCCATAGAGGTCCTTGTAGGTATCATTGATGAGTTCGAAGATGCGCTGTCCCAATCCGCCCTGGAATACCTCTTTCTTGGTTATCTTGCGCACGTGCAGATTGTAGCGCTTCTCTATCATCGCCGCTATCTTGGTATACTTCTCTGGTACCGTCTCTGGCACCATCATCTTAAATTCCACGTATTTATTGTCCACCTCGTAGCCCTTCAGCGCCTCGATGTGCTCTGGATAGTAAGGATAATTGTAGATGGTAGGCATGGTGCCCAGCTGGTCGAATCCCCAGGTGAGCATTCCCTCTGGGTCCATGTCGGTGAAGCCCAATGGCCCCACCACATCCTCCATGCCCTTAGCCTTGCCATAGTCTTCTACGGCTTGCATCAGGGCTTGGGAAACCTCGCGGTCGTCGATAAAGTCGATCCATCCGAAGCGTACGGATTTGCGGCCCCACTTATTGTTGGCCTTATGATTGATAATGGCAGCGACACGTCCTGCTACCTTGCCGTCCTTATAGGCAAGATAGTACTCTGCTTCACAAAAGTCGAAAGCTGCGTTTCGGTCCTTGCTCAAAGTATTCATATCGTCGCTGAAGAGATTAGGCACGTCATACTCGTTGCCTTCGTAGAGGTCGTAATGGAAGTCGATGAACGTCTTCAAGTCCTTCTTGTTTTCGACCTTTTTAATTTCTATTAATGACATGATTTCAAACTAGTTTGCTATAATTTATAATGCAAAAATAGCAATATTTCGCCAAACGACCAAATATTGCTGCTTTATTTTCAGTTTTTTAGTGATTGCCGCCCTCTTTCTCCCCCTAATCATGCCTTGCACATGCCCATCTTACGCGCACGCGCGCACGTAAAAGTTTTCACAAAGTTACTATCATCTGCCACGTTTTCAGATAGCATCCTGAAACACAAAACATTATGTGTGACAGTAAAGCCTATTTTTCTGCCACATATCTGCCACATTCTGCCACAAAACGCCTTATTTCGCCACAAATCCAGCAAGAAATACATCCTCGATGCCGTAAAAAATGCATCGAGGATGAAGTTCCAACGACATCGGGGATGAAGTACCAAGGATATCCCCGATAAAAAAGTTGGTGTTTGGGAGCACAGATATAACATTTTATGCAAAATAGCAGCACATCAGCTGATGGACGATTGCACAACACGTGGCATGCATGTGCACATCAGCTGATGTGCGAGCGCACAACAGCTGTTGTGCGACTGACGAGATAGTATCTTTCAAAGACATTTCCTAAATCTTCCAACGACTTCTCCCTTATCTTCCAAGAACTTAACCATTACATTTCAAGAACATCTAAAGGTTACTTCACCAGATGAGATATGATCCATTCCATCTGCTGATAGTTGGTATCATCGCTTGTCCAGTGTTCATTGATAGGAGTAATGAGGCTCTCCTTCTCACACTTCAGCGTGTTCCATACGGCATAGCTGGTGGTTGGCGGACAGGTATTGTCGTTATAGCCCCAGGTAAGATAGGTAGGAGCCTTCACGTAGCGGGCAAAGTTGACCACATCATAATAAGCCATCGTATTGAGGCAATCCTTGTTCTGGAGTATCTGATGATACTTGCAGAAATGGGGATAACCGCCCGTTCTGCCCTTCTCCACATAGCCCGCCATGTCGCTGAGGGCAGGATGATTGGCCACACACTGGGTAACTCGCTTATCGAGAGCTGCCGTGATGAGAGCCAAAGCGCCACCCTGACTGCCACCCTGCACAGCCACATTCTTGCCATCCCACTCTGGGAGAGAAGTCAAGAGGTCGATGCAGCGCACCAATCCCAGATATACATGCTTCATATAGTAGCGATTCTTATCCTCCAATCCATTGGAGAGATAACCGCCATTGGCATCATTGAAAGCCTTGCTTATCTCATTGAATGTACTGGCAGAAAGACGAGGATCCAAGCCATGAATCTCCACCTCCAGGCGGATGAAGCCATTCTCGGCATAATACTTGCTGCGCAGAGGCTCCTTGATGGTCTTGATGCCTGCTCCCGGAGGACAGAGCACCACGGGATGAGCTCCTGCCTTGGCATGCTTGGGATAGAAGAGATAGCCATACATCGCATGACCTTTCTTATCTATCTGAAGTTTAACGAGATAACAGTCTATCTTGTCGGTACAGTATTCCTTGGCGAGTTCCTTGGTGTAACTCAGGGGAACATTCTTCAGTTCGTCCTTTGCCTGCTGCCAGAATGCATCGAAATCCTTAGGTTCCTGGGTATAAGGCTGAATCTTATCTACCGAGAATCCTACTTTGATATGATGCTGATAGGTCTTGCCATCGAGTTTATAGAATAATCTCAAATCGCGGAAGCCCGGTGTCTTTCGGGTTCCCATGTTCACGATGGCGCGCCCATTCTTCAGCTTGAAGCTTCCTTTCTTGTCAGCCTTCAGCATGTCATCGCCTATTTCATAGTTCACTTCGCCGTCACGGGGAATTCCATACTTGTAGAAGCTTACTTCCACCTTAGCCTGCTCACCCGTCTTATAGAGCCAGTCGGCATGATCGGGCACGGTTAGCCAAAGATAATCACTGCGATAGGGATAGTTCTCCGCCATCACACTTAACACACTCGTCATGTTCATCGCCAGGATAAACAGAAGCGATAGATAGATTGTCCTTAATCTGTTCATAATTTTATAGTTTGTTTTTTAATTATAATATTCAACTACCATAGCGCAAAAGTACAAAATTCCATTGAGATAACAAAACGATTTCAAGGATATTTTTGTTTAAGATACCATCAATAGGCATCTTGAACAAACAAATATCCTTCCCGATAGTTTTAAGCACTGGCGGAAAACTAACATTCTCCAAGGAATCACAATAAGAAAAAGCTCGATCATCTATTCTCTCCAACACTGGCGAGAAGTGCAAAGTGCCGGATGAAGCGAGAGATGGTTCATCAAATGAGTAGTGAAATTCTGAGGGTTGAGTCGATTAAGATGACAATGTGGAGTCAAATTGCTCCATGACCCGAAAATATTCCTCCAAAAGGAGTGAGTTTCTCAGATTTAATTTGTATCTTTGCCATGTCATATCAGAGTTTTTGCTTGTTTTCTTTTCGCAACACTAAGATAAGTGAAAATTCTGACATAGCAAAATCCGGAGCAACTTTCTGTTGCTCAGGTGCTTAAAATGTTTAATTGATAATAGTGTTGCGAAATTAATGGAATAAGCAGAAATGAGATTGAAAAGACATCTACTGACAGCCGCCATGACACTCTTTTGCCTATCGGCAGCTAACGCCCAACTGCTAAGAACTACGGTGGAGCAAGGAGAAATTGAAGGTGTGGAACATGAAGGATTCGCCCTATACAAGGGAATCCCATACGCTGAAGCACCAGTGGGCAACCTCAGATGGAAAGCCCCAGTGAGCAAGAAGCCTTGGAAGGGAGTATTCAAGGCAGACAAATGGGGAGACCGTCCACCACAGCCCATCGACCCTAACCAAAATGGTGGTGAGCTGGGCATGAGTGAGGACTGCCTATACCTCAGTGTGGAAACGCCAGCCAAGAGTAAGAATGACAAGCTCCCTGTATTTGTGATGATTCATGGAGGAGCCTTTCTTACTGGCTCCTACAGTGGAACTCAGGAAAGCTTTGTCAAGGAAGGCATCATCTATTGTAGCATAGAATACCGCTTGGGAGCCTTGGGATTCATGGCACATCCTGAACTTAGCAAGGAATCTGGCAAGAACATATCAGGCAACTATGGCATACTTGACCAGGTGATGGCTTTGAAATGGATTCACGACAATATCGCTGCCTTCGGTGGAGACCCTGACAAGATTACCATTGCAGGCGAATCAGCAGGTGGTATCTCGGTAAGTGTGTTATGCGCCTCTCCACTTGCAAAGGGACTATTCCGTGGTGCCATCAGCGAAAGCGGCGGTTCTTTCTGGCCAGTGGGTGAAGCAAGAAACGGCAACACCGCCATGCTCACAACTAAAGCAGCAGAGGCAAGCGGACTGGCACTTCAAAAGAAACTTAAAGTAAAGAACATTAAGCAACTCAGAAAAGTTCCTTTCATGGACATCGTGAAGAATACCGCCATGGAATCCTTCTGGCCTAATGTGGATGGCTACAGCATCACAGATGACCAGTATAAGCTCTATGAAAAGGGAAACTACAATGATGTAAATGTCATTATAGGAACCAACAGCGACGAAGGAAGTATGTTTAGCCGCCCTGTCAGTGTAAGTGACTATGAGAAAAGAATCCATGAGATATATGGAAGTTGGGCAGACCAGGTTCTCAGTCTCTATCCTGCCAAGACAGAGGAAGAAACCTACTTCGCCCAATCCGACATTTTCCGTGATGGCTCCTTTGCATGGGGAACGTATGCCTGGGCTAACCTGCAGAGCAAGACCGGCAAGGGCAAAGTGTATATGTATTACTTTGACCAAGACTCAGAGAACACCATCGTGAAAAGCCGCAAGGGAGGAGCCAGCCATGTGGCAGAGATGCCATTCATCTATGGCTATAAGTTTGGCTCTGGAAAGATGACCGAGACGGAGCAGCACATGGAACAAATCATGTCACGCTACTGGATTAACTTTACCAAGACTGGCAATCCAAATGGGGATAGCCTTCCTTTCTGGACTACCTACCAGGAAGGTAAACCAACGGTGATGATTATGAAGGAAGGACTGCATTTGGGTCCTGTTCAAAATCAAAAGCAAATGGACTTCTTCGAGAAGTTCTTCAAGGAAAAAAGAAAATAATACGTCAAGTTCCAAGTGGCATTTCTCCCACTTGGAACTTTTTCAGTGCCCTCCCTGGGCTAGGAGCCTCTGCCCTTTCAGGGCGTGTGGAGCTTACATGCAAAACTTAAGTAAAAACATCATAAAGACCCAATACTATACCTAATTCTAAGCTTTCTCCGTTATTACCAGCACATGGCTTTCGTCACTCAATGTGGTGGCAAAAATATAAGTTTCACCACCATCTTTCAGCTTCAGGCGCTTGCGCAATTCTGCCACGGAAAGGGGGAAGTTGCGGGTGGCGATGTTTGCCTTGGTAATGCCTGAGAGATGGCGCTTCAACTCCTTCTTATTAAAGGAAGAGATGGCGATGATGCGAAAACTCCTACCTGGGAAATCCTCGATAGGCTCCATGCTCACGAAGAGATGGCTGTTCTTGGAAAGCATTCTGGCTCCATATCGCTCTGATAAAACGCTGAAACAGCCGGCTTTCATCAGCGAGGCATTCGGCTCATAAAGATACTGCATCTCTTCAAGAACTGGCGGAGCTATTCTGACAGAAGAAGACTCCATATCCAACTCGTCGCAGACGAAGGATTGTGCATCATTGACGCAATAAATGCGGAGATTCCCGGCATGTTTTACTTCTCCATCTGCCGATGAAGCCTCCATATCGCCCATATTTCGCACTGACAGCACTAAAAGAAGCTCCTTGCACTCATTGTTAACGGAGATGATATGAACCTCTCTTACGTGGCTTAATTCGCTTATGGCACGGTGCCAGTCGAGCATCGGAGAGAGTTTGATGATGATGTAATCTGCCTTCGAAAGCATTTCTTCCTGCAAAAGGGTTACATCGGGCGTACAATCTTTCAAGGATACTACCTTGTTGCCAGCATCGTCTCTACGGGCAGGATCTATGAAGATCAGCTTAAGACCAAGGTTGGTCTTAAGTAATGACCGAGACTGCTCTTCAGTTATGCCTAAAGATTCTGATGCTGCATCATCCTTCTTTGAAGCAAAAGAATGCAGCACCTCTATTCCGTCTCCATTCTTCACGATGGCGTTCTTCAAGCCCAACCGCCCAAAGTTTTCCTTCGCTGCTTCACAGAGATGAGTCTGACGCTCCACATACATCGACTTCACGCCCAATCGGGAAGCAATGTAAGAGAAGTCTACTCCGAAGCCGCCGGTCAGGTCAACAAACCCGGTTTCTTCAGAAAAATCTCCTCCATGAGGTTCTTCTTTTATTTCATTAACATTCTCTTTTGATTCTGTTAATATCTGTTGCTTTTTGCAAGTAGCTTCATTTTTGGCGAATTCTGAATCAACTGCCCCTTTACCCGCAAATTCGCAAATTTCAGAAAGATGAAGATTTGAGGCGTTTTCGCTCTCCTTCTCCTTTTCTTCTCCGTTTTCGGATGATGAAGGAGACAAACCGAGCAGTCGGGCTGCGAGTTCAGCCTTATAAAGTGCCGTTTGCTCTGACGAACATTGCTCCATCGAAATATGAGGGGGATAAATAATGCCATCGATGCTTGCCCAACGGGGCAGTTTTACACGAGCCATCTTTCGCCCGCGAATCTGGTCGAGAGCGAAAGGCATATCTACCTCGGGATACTTGCTGCCGAGGAAAGCCAACTGGCGAACATCATCGTCCTGATGCTGGCGGATAAAATCGAGCGTTGCTTGGTTCATGATTTCTGTTGAGTGATTCATCATTACATTACTTATTCTTAATAACCGCAAATTTACGATATTCTGATGAGATAACAAAATATTTCTCAGAATATCTGATAATTTATGTCGGGATGCACCGAAAACAGGATGCTCTCGGCTATAATCTATCCTTTTTCCTGGCTATATGATTCTAACAGCAGGCATAAATAAATAAATAAATACATAACTATCGGAGATAGAACAACTGACTAGGAAAAACAGAAGGCTGGCAAAAGAAAAACAGCATACTGGCAAAAGGCAAACAGCCGACTAGCGCAACAGAGGCCAGTCGGCTGTTCCTGTATAACAGTTTGCCAAACACCCTTTCTCTTATTTCAAAAGAAGCATGGTTGGCAGGAATATCGCACTCTACTCTTCGCTCTTCACCTTTTCTGCATAAACAACTGAAGCACAATATATTACACGGGTAAAGAGATATTCAGCACTCTTCACCACTCTTCACCTTTTACGATTTTGAGAAAGGTATAAACGCAGAGCCGCTTAGCTGTCAACAGCCTAAAAAGGTGAAGGGCGGGTGAAGAGTAAAAAACACTCTTCACCCGCCCAACTTCCTATCCTTCAACCACTTACACCAAAAAAGTGAAGAGTGAAGAGTTGTTGGAAAAATTCTCTCGCATCCGTAAAGATGCAGAGAGAAAATTCCGGTGTCTCAAAAGAAACGATGGATTAGTCTGCCAACTTAGCCTTCAAGAACTCACGGTTCAAGCGGGCGATGTTAGCGATAGACTCGTTCTTAGGACAAACTGCCTCGCAAGCACGAGTGTTTGTACAGTTACCGAATCCAAGCTCATCCATGCGTGCAATCATCTTCTTAGCACGGGCAGCAGCCTCTACACGACCCTGTGGAAGAAGTGCCAGCTGGCTAACCTTTGAGCTAACGAAGAGCATTGCAGAACCATTCTTACATGCTGCTACACATGCACCACAACCGATACATGTAGCGCAGTCCATAGCCTCGTCTGCATTCTCCTTAGGAATCAAGATGGCGTTGGCATCCTGAGCCTGACCGGTACGGATGCTGGTGTAACCACCTGCCTGGATAATCTTATCGAAGGCTGAACGGTCTACCATACAGTCCTTGATGATAGGGAAACCTGCAGAACGCCATGGCTCTACGGTGATTACGTCGCCATCGTTGAAACGACGCATGTAGAGCTGACAGGTTGTAGCGCCACGCTCTGTCTTACCGTGTGGAGTACCATTGATGTAGAGAGAGCACATACCGCAGATACCCTCGCGGCAGTCGTGGTCGAATACGAAAGGCTCCTGACCAGCCTCGATGAGCTCCTCGTTCAAGATGTCAAGCATCTCAAGGAATGAGGTATCATCTGGGATGTTCTTCATCTCGTGTGTATCGAAGTGACCCTGCTCGTGAGGACCGTTCTGCTTCCAATACTTAATTGTGAAACTTATATTTCTTGCCATTGTCTTGTACGCTTTTTAGTTCTTGTAATTTCTTGTCTGTACCTTAATTGCCTCATACTCGAGAGGCTCCTTGATAAGCTCTGGTGCCTTGGTGTCATCACCCTGGTACTCCCAGCAGCCTACGTAGAAGAAGTGCTCGTCATCACGCTTTGCCTCGCCTTCCTCTGTCTGGTACTCCTCACGGAAGTGACCACCGCAGCTCTCGTTACGGTGCAATGCATCGTAAGCGATCAACTCGCCCATCAAGATGAAGTCGCGCAAGTGGATAGCCTTATCCAACTCTACGTTCAATCCTTCCTTCTTGCCAGGGATGAAGAGGTTCTTGTTGAATTCCTCGCGGAGAGCCTTCATCTTCTTCAAGCCTTCCTCAAGACCTTCCTTGGTACGACCCATAC
>OOCQ01000427.1_pt1 | contig 36405 bp, 24 predicted proteins | sample 1671121 | NCBI WGS metagenome assembly OOCQ01 (sample SAMN06348124, study PRJEB24527) | human gut metagenome | biome: human gut; feature: ankylosing spondylitis patient; material: feces | host: Homo sapiens | place: China | collected 2015-10 | reverse complement strand
AAGTTACGGACTTTCTATGGGAAAGTTACCGAATTTCTAAATGATGACAAAATAGTCCAATAAGTTACTTTTTTCACCTCATTTAATCCTTAAATATAATAGCATAAATAAAAAATCTTTAAAACAAGACATTTGGAACATTTTTCATGCCCATAGCAAAGATGCGCTTCATCGATATTATCGTAGCTTTGCAACAGAATCTTAATACATTAAACGATATGGACATGAAAATATTCAGGACAACTGTTTGCTGCATACTTCTACTCGTTGCGGCATCCGATGCGTTTTCACAAAGGGTTGAACCTATCGCCTACGGCAATATGAACAGCTGGGTTGTAAGAAACATCAAAGAGTCTGCCATCATCGGCGGCAAGAAGAAGACTATCTATGCCATCGGCCCTAACACAACCATCAACAGCAATACACCATACAAGAATATCGGTGGCTCGCCGTGGGGCACATCCAACGTGATGGCGAAGGTGATGGGCATAGTAAAGACCAACAACTCCGTATTCCGCGACATTCATCCCGGTCACGGACACTGTGCAAAGATGACGACACATATCGAGACATGCAAGGCGCTTGGCATCATAAACATTAAGGTGCTTGCCGCAGGCTCCATATATCTTGGCGACATGAAGGAACCTATCACCGGAACGAAGGACGGTCCCAAGAACGTGAACTGGGGCATCAGATTCAACAAACGGCCGAAGGCTCTGCGCTACGACTACAAGATTGCCGCTCCAGGAACGAAGTACAGGATAAAGGAAACCGGATTCAGCAGCAAGACTACCGTGCCGGGACAGGACTATTGCATCACCGTTCTCTATCTGCAGAAGAGAACCGAAGACAAGAAAGGCAACATCACAGCAAAGCGTGTTGGCACCCTCGTTGTAAAATACGGCAAGTCAACAAACTGGGTTAATGGAGCGACATACGAGATTTTGTATGGCGACATAAGGAAGAACCCTCACTACAACGCTGCCACGATGGGGTTGCGCTCCTGCGACTATGCCCGCAACAGCAAGGGAAAGAGCGTGCCGGTAAGGGAAACAGGCTGGGCTGATGCCGACGAGACTCCGACGCATCTAATATTGCAGTTCTCGTCAAGTCATGGCGGTGCCTATATCGGAACACCGGGCAACACATTCTGGGTTGACAACGTGGCTCTTGTATACTAAAACGCTGTAGCACACTATTATAAGAAACTCCCAATGAAAATATTCAAAGACATATACAGATGGTGTCTGCAACCGTGCCACTTGTTCTTTTTAACCATCATCACACTGATGCTACCCAACGTGGCATTGTGCATAACGGAGAGAATGCCGCTCATGGCTGCTCTTGCCAACATTCTGCTTCCGGGGGGCATCTACTGGCTGCTGATGACACTGGCAAAGAAACCGGGAAAAGCGATATGGTGGCTGTTCTTCTTCGTTTTTCTCGCCGCCTTCCAGCTTGTGCTCCTCTACCTCTTCGGAAGAAGCATAATAGCCGTGGATATGTTCCTGAACCTTATCACCACCAACCCGGGCGAAGCAATGGAACTTCTCGACAACATCGCACCTGCCGTAGTGGGAGTGTTCGTGATATATCTGCCGCTGCTTGCGCTTGGCGTCATGTCCGTCTGCGGCAAGAAAGAGCTGGACAAAAGCTTTATCCGCAAGCAAAGGTCCGTAGGTTATGCAATAATCGCCTTGGGACTGGTTTCGCTTGCTGGAAGCTACGTGTCGGACAAAGCCTACAGGGCGGAACTGGATCTGTATCCTGCCAACGTATTATACAACATTGTATTGGCTGGAGAACGGACTTACCAGACGGTGCATTATACTGAGACATCAAAGGGTTTCTCCTTTCATGCCCGGCAGACACTGTCCGAATCAGAGAAGGAAGTGTACGTGATGATTATCGGAGAGACGGCAAGGGCATGTGAGTTTCAGCTTTATGGCTACAACCGTCCGACGACTCCTCTGCTGTCGAAAGAAGACAATCTCGTAGCCTTCACAAATGTCCTGTCGCAATCCAACACCACGCACAAGAGTGTTCCAATGCTCATGTCGGCAGCCTCAGCCGTAGACTACGACCGGATATACCGGGAGAAGGGAATCATTGAAGCCTTCAAGGAAGCCGGGTTCCACACGGTGTTTATCTCCAACCAACAGCCGAACCATTCGTTTATCGACTTCTTCGGAAAGGAGGCTGACGAATGGAAATTCATAAAGGAAGACTCTGAAGACGGTAGAAACACTCCCGACACGGAGATGATAACGATGCTGAACAAGGTGTTGGACAAGGGGCGCAACAAGGAGTTCATTGTTCTTCACAGCTATGGTTCCCACTTCAACTACCATGACCGCTATCCTCGCAACGCCGCTTTCTTCCAGCCAGACGATGCCACGGAGGTGAAGAAGGAGAACAGAGAGCAACTTATCAACGCCTACGACAACACCATCCGATATACGGACAGATTCCTGCATGGCGTTGTTGATGCCTTAAAAAGGCATGGTGCGATATCAGCCATGATTTATACCTCCGACCACGGAGAGAACATCTTCGACGACGACAGGAACCTTTTTCTGCATGCTTCCCCCACTCCCTCATACTATGAGCTTCATGTACCATTCTTAGTGTGGACTTCCGACAGGTACAACTCCGCTTTTCCTAACATGCAAGACATATTAAAGAGCAACCGGAAGAAGCCACTGGCAAGCAGCGCTTCCCTGTTTCACTCCATGCTTGGCATTGCAGGAATAGAGACTCCATACCTTGCAGACTCTCTTAATGTAGGAAGTCCCAAGCTGCATTCCGCACCGCGCCACTACCTTAGCGACCACAACAAACCCGTGACTCTCGACAAAGCCGGCTTGGGAGAAAAAGACTTCCGCCTGTTACGTCAGCACCATGTGGACTACAAATAGAAAAAAATGGTGATAGACGGCATTACTACAGCCTGGTCTATCACCATTATATATTTATTCTTCTGAACACATAAGGCGACAGCAATCAAGCCATCTCTCTCTTCATATCCCTGAACACGCTCCACGCCACAGGCACCGAAAGAAGAAACGAGCACAAGTCAGACACTGCCTGACTCATCTCTACACCGGCAAGGCCCAAGAACTTAGGCAGGATTATTACAGCAGGAATAAAGAACAAACCACTTCTTGCCGCTGCCACCACATTTGCCCGTATGGGTTTACGGGCTGTCTGGGAAAGCATATTTGTCAATATAATGACTGCTATCAACGGATATGTGGCAAGCTGCCAACGGAAGGCGGCACACCCCACTGCTATCACATGTGGGTCATCACGGAACTCTCCTATTATCGGCGACGTGAACAGGAAGCCAATGACTGTAAGGATGACGAAGAAGACGGTACCTATCTTCACACAATACATATACCCGTCATAAATCCTGTCGTAGAGTCTTGCTCCATAGCAGAAGCCACAAAGCGGCTGGAAGCCTTGTCCCAAGCCCACAATGCCAGCATACACGAAGTTTGAGATGCGGGTAACGATGGACATTCCGGCTATTGCCGCATCGCCATACGCTCCGGCAGATACATTAAGCATTATCGTCGCTACGCTTGACAATCCCTGACGAGACAAGGATGGTGTGCCGCCAGCGACTATCTCCTTTACAAGAAGCCACGAAGGGACATAGTCCTTCAGCCTTATCGCTATATTCCCACTATGCCGGGTCATCTTGAAAAGGATGAAGAAGCTCATAATCTGACTTACCAATGTTGCCACAGCGGCTCCCGTAATGCCAAGACAGAAATAGAATATCAAGATTGGCGCAAGCACGACATTCAAAAGTACACCACTCAGAATGCCGTACATGGCATACTTTGCGTTACCCTGGAAGCGCATCTGGTTGTTGAGAGTAAATGAACTCGTCATAAACGGTGCACCACAGAGTATTATGCCAAGATAGCGTTCTGTATAGGGCTGTATCGTTTCGGTGGAACCGAGAAGGTAACTTATATCAGTAAGGAAAACAAATCCGACAACCGATACAAGGAGTCCGAAAGCGAAACTATACAACAGTCCCGTGACTGCCATACACCTTGCCTTCTCCGTCTCCTTTGAACCGAGACAACGCGAGATATAGTTGCCGGAGCCATGTCCGAAGAAGAATCCAATGGCCTGAATGATTGTCATGACGGAGAAAGAGATGCCGACAGCCGCCGTGCTCTGTGTGTTTATCTTTCCCACATAATATGTATCCACCATGCCGTAGATGCTCGTTATGAGCATTGATATTATCGTAGGCACTGCCATACTCACAATAACCTTATGCACAGGGGCATGGGTCAGAAAGGTGTAATTGTCTGTGGTCTGCTTCATCTTATTTCTTTTCCTTACCACCTGGTTATCGGCACAATGCCTGACATACTTTATCCTGGAAGTTCCTTCCCGATGAAGCATGGCGTATTCCCATATTTATTATCGAGAAGCACAACCGGTGTCCGTTTGCCGCTGTACAGTATCCTGCAAGCGCACTGACACCTGTAACGGTGCCTGTCTTTGCTTTTACATTATCATGGGCTGCACCGGAACGCATCCTCTTTCCCAACGTGCCGTCAACACCTGCTATCGGAAGGCAGGGCAAGAGGTTGTCATATATCCGGGAATGGCGGTATGCGTACTTCAGGAATGCCACTTCAAGTTCCGGCGATACATAGTTATAAAGCGACAAGCCGCTGCCGTCTGCTATATAATAAGCCGAGGGCTTGAAGCCGAGCTTCGAGACAAGCCTGTTCATTGCCTGCCTGCCATTGCGTGCCGTTGCGCCTCCTCGTCCACCGATATAGTCGGAGGCTATATGATAGAACACGGACTCGGAATAGAGATTGTCGCTTCGCTTCATCTGACGGTGCATAACATCAAGCAGAGCGGTTTCCTTTGTATATATCGTTGTCGTGCCACCTGGCACAGAACCCTCCTTACAGTCACCGGTCAGAAAGATTCCCTTCTGCCGGAGTCTCCGTTTCAGTCTGTCTGCGAATTCATCCTTTCTGCCCACGAGCAAAGGGGAAAGCACCGGATTATCATCATCCCAGCACCATCCTTCGCCAAGAAGATCCTTGTCCTTCATCGTCTTGTCGAGAACAACATTCCCATTGATTGTATCTATGCCAAGGGCTGAAATCTGCTCCACAAACCTGTTCATGTCATCACTGTCGAATGTAGGGTCAAGGTCTCCCTTGCAATAGATATTACCCTGAAGCACTAGACTGTCCTGTCGTCCTGAATATGAAAGGCGGGTCTTGTATTTATAATCCGACCCTAAAAAGTCAAGGGCAGAGACCGCAACCATCATCTTCAGCGTACTTGCCGGACGCATCAGCTGACGGGCATTATGTTCATAAATTACGGAGTCGGCAGTAAGGTCATATATCTGCATGCCTACCATCGACGTGTTGAAAATCGTTGTTTCGCGGAATATCCTGTCTATGCGGCTCACAACATTCTGCGGCCACGGCAATGCTTTGTCCTCATCATCGTCAACGACATCAACGGCTGCTGTGTCAGCTTCCTCTGCATCAACATCCATAGTGTCAACATCGAAAGTATCCACATAAATGGTTTCATGACTGCCAGTGGCGACAGAAAAACCGTCACAAGCCATACCTCTTGTGGCATATATCGGCGACAACAACAATGCTGCAGAAGCCAATATACCACCTAATATATATCTTTTCTTCATCAGAATCCTCTTTATTTATAACGTGCTACAATCCGCTTGGCATAACCATCCAAGACGCTCCTGAAGGCAACACAATCTCTTTTCGCTTACAAAATTACGCATTTCTGTCCTAATTTTTCCCTTTCTTACTATTAAAGAATGTAATAAACAACAAAAAGCAACATATATTTACCAACTTTCGGAAAATCTTATTACTTTTGCATCATTAATTTTACATGCGTCTTTATGATTTATAAATACGACTTTCTGATTATCGGCGCTGGCGTAGCAGGAATGAGCTATGCGCTGAAAGTAGCCCGCGAACACAAGGGTAAGGTTTGTCTTATCTGCAAGACAACCCTCGACGAGGCTAACACCTATTTTGCACAAGGCGGAGTGGCTTCTGTCACGAACCTCAAAATAGACAACTTCGACAAACACATCGAGGACACAATAATTGCCGGCGACTACATCAACGACCGCAAGGCTGTGGAGCAGGTGGTTAGAAACGCTCCTAAACAGATTGACGAACTCGTGAAATGGGGCGTCAACTTCGACAAGAAGGAGGACGGCACCTTTGACCTTCACCGAGAGGGAGGACACTCCGAGTTCAGAATTCTTCACCATGCCGACGATACCGGTGCGGAAATACAACGCGGACTGATGGAGGCGGTGCGCAGCAACCCGGATATAGACATCAAGGAAAACCACTTTGCCGTTGAGATAATCACACAGCACCATCTGGGTGTAGTAGTGACACGTCGCACACCAAACATCGAGTGTTATGGTGCCTACGTGCTGAACCCTGACACACAGAAGGTGGACACCTATCTGAGCAAGGTGACACTGATGTGTACCGGTGGCTGCGGAGCGGTATACCAGACCACCACAAACCCGGTAATAGCAACCGGCGACGGCGAAGCAATGGTATACAGAGCCAAAGGAACGGTACAGGACATGGAGTTCGTACAGTTCCACCCTACTTCCCTTTATCATCCGGGGGAGACACACCCGGCATACCTCATCACAGAGGCGATGCGTGGATATGGCGGCATACTGCGCTTGCCTGACGGAAAGTCATTCATGGAGAAATACGACAAACGCCTGAGCCTTGCTCCTCGCGACATCGTGGCTCGTGCCATAGACAAGGAGATGAAGATTCACGGCATCGACCATGTTTGTCTTGACGTGACCCACAAGAACCCGGAGGAGACAAAGCATCATTTCCCGAATATATACAAGAAATGTCTGAGCATCGGTATCGACATAACAAAAGAGTATATTCCTGTTCGCCCGGCAGCCCATTATATGTGCGGCGGAATAAAGGTGGATCTGAACGGCGAGTCAAGCATCAAGCGTCTTTATGCCATCGGCGAATGCTCATGCACTGGTCTACATGGCGGAAACCGCTTGGCAAGCAATTCCCTGATAGAGGCTGTTGTATATGCCGACGCTGCGGCTAAACACAGTCTTGCACATATTGGAGAATACGACTTCAACACCCATGTTCCGGAGTGGGACGACGAGGGAACGATGACCAACGAAGAGAAAGTACTCATCACACAGAGCGTGAAAGAAGTGGGACAGATAATGAGCAACTATGTAGGTATCGTGCGCAGCGACCTGCGTCTGAAGCGTGCATGGGACCGCCTTGACCTTCTATATGAGGAGACAGAGTCGCTCTTCAAACGTGTAAAGGCAAGCAAGGACATCTGTGAACTCCGTAACATGATTAATGTTGGATATCTTATCACCCGACAGGCTATTGAACGTAAGGAATGTCGTGGTCTGCACTATACGATAGACTATCCGCTACATGCCTACGACAAGGAGTAGACCTTGCGGTGCCAATCGGCGCAATTAGCAAGACAACAAAACAAGCCCTTAAAGTCGCCAAAACAAGGCAACTTTAAGGGCTTTTTGCATAAAACGAGACGAAAATGTTAAAATACAGTTGCAAAACACGTTATTTAATTAAACTTTGCAACACATGTTAAATCTTATTCGTATATTTGTGGTAAAAATATTAATTTTTATAAATATACAAGTCTTCAATTATGAGAAAACATCTAAAGCATTTCCTTCTCGTAGCAGTATTGGCAATTGCCGGTACAGTTACCGCTGTGGCACAGTCCACACTGAGAGGTAAGGTAGTGGATGCGGAAACTGGAGAGCCATTGATTGGCGCTACCATTTCCGTAAACGGAGTAAACGCCGCAACAGACATCGATGGTGTCTTCGTCGTAAAAGGTGTGAAGCCAGACGCTTCGGTTTCCGTTCAGTACATCGGATTCAAGACAAAGAGCGTGAAAGCCTCTCCGAGAAGCAGAGGCGAGCTCGGAACAATCAGACTCGAGACTGACGGAAGAACTCTTAGCGACGTTATCGTAACATCACAGATTGCCGTGGCACGCAAGACTCCTGTGGCTGTATCATCAGTTCCTTTGTCATTCATCGAAGAGAAGATCGGTACTCAGGAATTCCCTGAAATCCTCAAGTCTACTCCTGGTGTTCATGCAAACAAAGAGGGCGGTGGCTATGGCGACTCTGAAATCTACATGCGTGGCTTTGACAACACCAACATTGCCGTGATGGTTAATGGTGTGCCTATGAACGACATGGAGAACCAGAACGTATATTGGTCTAACTGGGCTGGTCTGACCGATGTTACTCGTACTATGCAGACCCAGCGCGGTCTTGGTGCTTCCAAGGTATCAGCTCCTTCGGTAGGTGGTACTATCAACATCATTACAAAGAGCCTCGAAGCAAAGAAGGGCGGCTCTATATATTATGGTATGGGAAACGACAACATGAATAAAGTAATGTTTACCGTTTCTACTGGAATGTCGAAGAGCGGATGGGCAATGACGCTCCTCGGTTCAAAGACATGGGGTAACGGATATGCACAGGGTACAGACTTTACAGGCTACACATACTTCCTTAACATCTCCAAGCGTCTGAACGACAACCATCAGCTCTCATTCACAGCCTTCGGCGCTCCACAGGAGCACTATCAGCGCAAGGGTGCCCTGACTCTCGCTGACTGGAAGATGACCGAACAGGTATGGGGTATCACAGACCATAAATACAACTCTTCTTACGGTTTCGACAAGAACGGACAGCGCAAGACAGCTGAGTATAACGTTTATCACAAGCCTCAGTTCAGCCTTAACCACCAGTGGCAGATAAACGAGAAGTCATCTTTGAGCACCGTGCTCTATATGTCTATCGGTCGTGGCTACGGATACAGCGGACAGGGAAACAGCACTTACGGATATTCTTACACAGACTGGTATGGAGCTAACTACGGTGTGCTGCAGACAAAATACCGCAATGCTGACGGTACATTCAACTACGGAATGATTCAGGACATCAATGAACAGAGCGAACATGGTTCTATGCTGGTTATGGGCAAACTGAAGAACTACCACAACTGGTATGGTCTCGTTTCTACATACAATACCAAGATCGGAAAGAACTTCGACTTCTATGGCGGTATCGACTTCCGCGCTTATAAGGGTGTACACACCAACGAAATCCTTGACCTCTATAACGGTAAGTATTATATCGACTCTTCACGCAAGAATGCAAAGGCTGCAAACAACGTAAATGCTTCTAACCCTGACTGGGTGAACGAGAAGCTCGGCGTGGGTGATGTTATGTATCGCGACTATGACGGTCACGTTGTCCAGGAAGGTGCTTTCTTCCAGACTGAATACGCCAACAACGACCTTTCTGCCTTCATCGCAGGTTCTCTCTCAAATACTTGCTACTGGCGTTATGACCGTCTGTACTACGACAAAGAACATGCTGAGTCTGACACCAAGAACTACCTCGGTGGTACAATCAAGGGTGGTGCCAACTACAACATCAACGAGAATCATAACGTATTCTTCAATGCAGGATTCATCAGCCGTGCTCCAAGATTCAGCACTGGTGTGTTCCTCACATCTTCAACAAGCAACGTCATAAACCCGGATGCCAAGAACGAGAAAGTTGTATCCGTAGAAGTTGGCTATGGCTATCGCCTCAAGTGGTTGCAGGTTGACCTGAACGCTTATTGGACAAAATGGATTGACAAGACAATGGCAAAGTCTGTTTCCGTAGGTGCAAACCAGGTTGACGGATACATCAACATGACTGGCGTAAATGCCCGCCACCAGGGTATTGAACTTGAGGTAAAGGCAAGCCCTCTCTATTGGCTCGACCTTACCGGAATGTTCTCTATCGGCGACTGGCAGTGGGACAGCAACGCAAAGGGTTATGTATATGACGCTAACGGACAGCCGCTTACTAAGGATGGCGAGATAGCAAGCGGTGTGACAGCAGAAGACCATCAGTGGGCTGCCATCAAACTGAAGGGCATCCGTGTGGGAGGCTCTGCACAGACTACTGCCGCTCTCGGAGCAACAGCAAAGATTGGCAAGCAGATTCGTATCGGCGCTGACTGGACACTGTATGCACGCAACTATGCTTACTATCAGATAGGTAAGGATAATCTCTCGCTTGGTAAGGAGACAACAGTGGCTGACCCTTGGAAGGCTCCTACAGCATGCCAGGTTGACATTAATGCATCTTACAAGTTCAAGATTGCAGGAATGAACGCTACTATATCTGGAAACGTGAACAACCTGTTCGACTATCAGTATCTGGGCAAGGTATGGAATCCACGCTCTGGTGCTGCCAACAAGGACAACGTATACGGATTCTATGCTTTCGGACGCACATTCAGTACAAGGCTGAAAGTTAATTTCTAATCACACCTTATTAATATAAACAAGACATAAGATTATGAAAAAGATATATTTATTGTCGGCTGTTGCTCTCATGGGGCTGGCTTCGTGCAACGACTTTGACGACCAGTTCCACCTTGGCAACCAGATTGGCGACAAGAAGGAAGCTACAATAGAGCTTACCGATGCCGACTACGCTTCGATATCAAATCTTGCTACGAACAAGGCTCTTGCAGCAGAACTTGACAAAAGCATTACCGATGGCACTACGCCGTATACCGATGCTCTGAAAGCTCTGAAAGACACCAAGTCTTTTGGAACACTGATTACTGCTGACCAGTTCCTACCGGCTTTCATTCAGGACAAATATCCTGAGGCTGACCTTGGCTCTAAGTTCAAGGTTACATACAATGAGTATTGCGGCAAGTCTGAATATCTCAAAGACTTCAACTCTCTCATCGGAGAGGTGACTCTGTCTGCTGACGACTACAACACAGCATGGGAAGGCAAGTCTACTGCCACTTATCTCACTCCTGCTACAATAGGCAAGATGTCTGCGGTGCTTGATGAAAGACTGCCAGATGCTGAAGAGGGCAACACCGTTGTCGTAAACTATGCTTACTCTGACTTTGAACCTGCCGGAGGCGGTACGGAAACGCCTTCTGACGGTACGACAAAGATTGCCGACGTCATCGCTAATACTGATGGCGGAGAGTATGCCGTAAAGGGCATCGTTTGCGCTACATACAGAACTGGTTTTCTGCTTAAAGACAACACCGGCTACATACTTGTCTATAAATCAAGCAATGTGAACATCGGTGACGAAGTGAAGGTTACAGGTACAACAACCCAGTATGGCGGTCTGATGCAGTTCCCTGCTAAGAACACAGAGCTGACAATTGAGGTGACAAAGGCTGGCAAGGAGCCTAACTTCAAGCATCCTACTCCAAAGGCTCTTGCTGCTGCTGATTTCGAGGCTTACTCTCTGAATCCATATGTGGCTTATGTTACATATCAGGGAAACCTCTCAATCACTACAAACTCTAAGGGCAACAAATACTATAACGTAACAATCAGCGGAACAGAAAAGCAGGGTAGCCTTGCCAATGTGCCGGACGGACTGGTTGACGAGAGCCTTAGCGGAAAGGACATCGTGGTATACGGATATGCGATAGGTGCTACCGGCACTGACGGAAAATACCTCAACACTATGGTGACAAGCGTTGCAGAGGCTTCTTCTGCAGCAAAGAGAAATGTAATGCGTGCAGCAGCAAACGGTGGAGCCAACAAGGCTGCCGTATATAAATATGACGGTTCTAAATGGAAGATATACTCTACCGACGGAGCTAAGGTTATCGCTGCACAGCCAGAGTGGTACTCTCTTATCGGTTCGAACACCATTTCTAAGCCTGCCAACTACTTCCCTACTCTTCTGCAGCGCGAATATCCGTTTGCAGCAGACGGACAGAAGGTTGCCGTGGCTTACCGCAAGGCGGCTTCTACAATGGCTGTAGTGGAATACACATATAGCGCAACTGACGGTTGGGCTGCATCTAAGGAGTACAAGAAGGAGACTACTACATTCTCAAAGACAGAGAATGGCATTGAGGCACGCATCAGCGTTTACATCAACGAATCTCTGCTTGGAAACGAAGGCGGATTCAAGATCTACAACGTTGAGCTCGGCGCACTGTCATACGTATGGCAGAACACTACAGGCTATGGATGGAAGGCATCTGCACACACCGACAAGAACTATGCTTCGGAAAGCTGGGTTGTCTCACCTGCAATAAACTTCAAGAAGGCCGAGAAACCGGAATTGGTATTTGACGAGGCTATGAACTTCCTGAGCGGCAACAACCGCGAAGACTTCATCAGCGTAAGGGTTTCTACTGACTTTGACGGCGAGAATGTTGCAGCTGCAACATGGGAAACACTCAATGTAAAGAGTGGTGTCGATGGTTCTTCATGGACATTCTACACCATTGAGCCTATCTCTCTCGCACAGTATGTAGGCAAGAACATCCACATCGCCTTTGTATACAAGAGCACCGATGAGATTGCTCCTACATACGAGTTCAAGAACTTCATCGTAAGAGAAGAAGGAGCAACAGCTGAATAAGTCTATATTCCGACATCAATAGAGATCGAGTAGGAGGTAAACACTAATCATAGGTGTTTATCTCCTATTTTCGTTTTCCGACCTCTCACACTGCCGTACATACAGTTTCGCATACGGCGGTTCCTAAAGAAACATCTTCTTTATTTATACAAGACTCCTGTCTGCAAAATAACACAACATGGGAGATGGAATCAAAAAACCCATGATTTTGTCCCCAAAAGTCATAGACTTACCACTCAAAAGTCATAGACTTACTACTCAAAAGTCATAGACTTACTACTCAAAAGTCATAGACTTCTAAAGAATCAAAACCAAATCGGGCATTAGGGTTAAGAAGAAAAAAACGGATTTGCAAGACGTGACATCTGCAAATCCGTTTCCTTTTTAATTTATCGTATGATGTTCAATATACTTATTCAGCACGGAAGTTTACCAAATCCTCAGCAATGAAACTCTTCACATAGCAGCTGTGACCGATAACCTCTTCCTCAGCATGGCGAACATAAACCTGTGCGCTCTTGGCAAACAACTCAGGAGCAGCAGTAGCGTCACTAATAATAAGCAGAGACATAAGAATGTCTGCTGTCATATCATACAAACGACGGGCGAGGAAGTCCTGAACCTCCTGGTTCTCAGACTGCTTGACATACTCAAGAGACTGCTCGTAAAGCTCTATCATCTTCTGAATACGAATCTGCAGCGGCTTCAATTCTTCAGCAACCTCCTTGGCAATCATCTCCTTCATGATAGTGAGATATGTGCCGTTGGTAATATAGCGGATAGCAGCAACAACCTGAAGCTGAGTAGTACCCTCATAGATAGAGAAGATACGAGCATCACGATACAGACGCTGACACTTGTATTCCATAATGAAACCGGAACCTCCATGAACCTGAATACAGTCGTAAGCATTCTGGTTTGCATACTCCGAGTTCATTCCCTTTGCTATTGGAGTGAAGGCATCAGCAAGACGAGCATACTTCTTCTGCTCCTGACGCTCCTCAGGAGTAAGCTTACGCTCACGGGCTATATCATCGAGAGCCTTGTAGATATCCACATAACGGGCTGTCTGATACAAAATGCTACGGCCGGCATCGAGCTTAGCCTTGATTTTGGCAATCATGTCGTATACGGCAGGGAAGTTGATGATAGCTTCACCAAACTGCTTACGCTCACGAGCATAAGCGATAGCCTCGTTATAGGCAGCCTGGCTGACTCCTACAGACTGTGCTGCAATACCAAGACGGGCACCGTTCATCAACGCCATCACATATTTGATAAGACCCATTCGAGTACTTCCGCAAAGCTCAGCCTTGGCATTCTTATACACAAGCTCGCAGGTTGGAGAACCATGAATACCAAGTTTGTTCTCTATATGACGAACCGTCACACCACCCTGATTCTTGTCGTAGATAAACATTGAAAGTCCACGGCCGTCATGTGTGCCAACCTCTGAACGTGCAAGTACAAGGTGGATGTCAGAGTCGCCATTGGTGATAAAACGCTTTACACCGTTCAGCAACCAGCATCCCTCTTCCTCGCTGTATGTTGCCTTCAGCATGACACGCTGCAAGTCAGAACCGGCATCCGGCTCTGTCAGGTCCATACTCATTGTCTCACCGGCACAGACACGTGGAATATACTTCTGGCGCTGCTCCTCGCTACCGAACTCATAAAGAGTCTCTATACAGTCCTGCAAGCTCCATATATTCTGGAAACCGGCATCGGCAGTAGCGACAATCTCTGAAGCCATGGAATAAGGAGTGATAGGCATATTCAGACCGCCGTAGCGACGTGGCATTGATATTCCCCACAGTCCGGCTTTGCGAGTAGCCTCGATATTCTCGTAAGTCTTGGAAGCATAGTGCATGCGTCCCTCAACGAGGTGCGGACCTTCAAGGTCAACCTCTTCGCTGTTAGGCTCAAGGATATTAGCAGCGATATCGCCTGTTATGTCGAGCACACGCTTATAGTTTTCGATAGCATCATCAAAATCTACAGGAGCATCCTCATACTTATCTTTATCTTCGAAGTTGCGCTCTTTAAGCTCAACGACTCTTTTCATTTCCGGGTGATTCAGATAGAAATCAAACTCCGGGTGGTCAGTATAATAGTTAGCCATTTCTTTACTTAGAGTTTTGCTTATAATACTTAATCAATTTTGGTACTACCTCTTCAACCGTGCCGTTGATGACATAGTCGGCAATTTTGTTGATAGGAGCCTCCGGATCGGAGTTTATAGAGATGATGATACCAGAATCCTGCATACCAGCGATGTGCTGGATCTGTCCTGAGATACCACATGCGATATAAACCTTCGGATGAACGGTAACACCGGTCTGTCCGATCTGACGGTCGTGGTCTACCCATCCAGCATCCACTGCCGCACGGCTTGCACCTACCTCGCCATGAAGTTCCTTTGCCAGCTGGAAGAGCTGGTCGAAGCCTTCCTTGCTACCTACGCCATAGCCACCAGCCACAACGATTGGAGCACCCTTCAGGTTATGCTTGGCAGCCTCTACATGGCGGTCGATAACCTTCACCACATAGTCGGTAGAAGGAACATACTTGGCAACATCCATGTAAGCCACTTCCTTCTTTGCCTCTCCTTCATAAAGAGCCTTCTGCATCACACCGCTACGTACTGTTGCCATCTGTGGACGATGGTCTGGGTTTACAATAGTGGCAACGATGTTTCCTCCGAATGCCGGACGAATCTGATAAAGCAAGTTGTCATAGTGTGCACCAGTCTTCTTGTCGTCGTAGTCACCGATTTCGAGTTGAGTACAGTCTGCTGTCAGTCCGCTTGTCAATGATGAAGACACTCTTGGACCGAGGTCACGTCCTATAACCGTAGCACCCATCAGACAGATTTGTGGCTTCTCCTCTTTAAAGAGGTTAACCAAAATATCCGTGTGAGGAGCTGAAGTATAAGGGAACAGTCCCTCTGCATCAAAAACGAAAAGTTTGTCAACTCCATAAGGAAGAATCTGATCCTCCACCTTACCCTTGATGCCTGTTCCAGCCACAATGGCATGAAGCTCAACGCCAAGTTGGTTGGCGAGTTTGCGTCCCTTGGTAAGCAACTCCTGAGAAACCTCCGCAACAGTGGTGTTCTCTATCTCGCAATATACAAATACGTTGTTCATCTTTATCCAATAATCTTTTCGTCCAACAATTCCTTTACCAATCCCTCGATATCGGCATCAGCAGCTGTGAGCGTCTTGCTCTCTTTAGCCTGGAACACGATATTCTTCACTGCCTTTACCTTTGTTGGAGAGCCAGCCAGTCCACACTGCTCTGGGTCGCCGTCAACATCAGCCACAGACCACTGGTTGAGTGTCAGGTATGGACGCTTCTCATAAAGTTCAGCATAAGGCATGTCGGCAGTACGCTCCAATGGAACATTGGCACGCTTGTATTTCATAACGAGCTTTGCATTGCAAGGACGACATGGGGCAGCACTTCCGTTAACGGTAATGACGATAGGCATCGGAGCCTCAACAGTCTCCACACCACCGTCAATATGACGACGGATGGTAAGCACGCCATTCTCACATTTCTCTATCTCTTCGGCATAAGTCACCTGTGAGAGTCCGAGCTTCTGAGCCACCTGCGGACCCACCTGCGCTGTATCTCCATCGATAGCCTGACGACCGCCGATTACAACATCCGCACCACCAATCTTCTTTATGGCAGTGGCAAGAGCATATGAAGTAGCGAGGGTGTCGGCACCTGCAAATAATCGGTCGGTAAGCAGCCATCCGGTGTCAGCTCCGCGGTAAAGTCCCTGACGGATAATCTCTGCTGCACGTGGAGGGCCCATGGTCAGTATTCCAACTGTAGATCCAGGATTCTGTTCCTTTAAACGCAACGCCTGCTCAAGGGCGTTCAAATCTTCTGGATTGAAAATTGCAGGCAAAGCAGCACGGTTCACAGTGCCTTCCGCTGTCATGGCGTCTTTACCCACATTACGTGTGTCTGGTACCTGCTTGGCAAGTACGATGATTTTTAAACCCATATTTCTTTAATTATGTTATGTGAAATTCATTGTATACATTGGGACAAAAATACTACTTTTTTGGCTGTTGACAAAGAAAAGTGTGAAAAAGCTAACCTTTTTTATTCTGTTTTTTATATAATACAACTATAACAGTACCGTATTTGCATAAATACAAATCACTTTGCGCACGGTGCTTTTCCAAAAGAAAAAAAACAAATTGTCAAAATAATGCTAAAATATTTGGGGCATGCCAAGTTAATTAGTATATTTGCCCCGTTAATGATCTAACACTAATAACATTTTAACACTATTACTATGAACAGCGAGGAGCTTATACTTAATGCTAACGATGTAGTAGCCTATTTACAGAAGCCTGCATCTGAGTTCACAAAAGCAGATATTATCAACTACATCCGTAATAATGAAATACGGATGGTCAACTTCATGTATCCAGGAGGTGACGGCAAGCTGAAGACCCTGAATTTCGTTATAAACAGTCTCAGCTATCTTGACACTATCCTTACATGCGGTGAGCGTGTAGACGGTTCAAGTCTATTCTCTTTCATCAGTGCAAGCAGCAGCGACCTTTATGTGGTTCCAAGATTCCGCACTGCATTCAAAGACCCATTCAACGAGATTCCTACACTCTGTATGCTCGCCTCTTTCTTTGACAAAGACGGTAAGCCATTAGAGAGCGCACCGGAAAGAACCTTGGCGAAAGCGACACAAGCCTTCAGAGAGGTTACAAACATGGAGTTCCATGCAATGGGCGAACTTGAATATTACGTGATAACACCAGACAACGGACAATTCCCGGCTGTAGACCAGAAGGGCTATCACGAGTCTGCTCCGTATGCCAAGACAACGGAATTCAGAACAATGTGTATGGACTATATTGCACGTGCTGGCGGTCAGATTAAATACGGACACTCTGAGGTGGGCAACTTCAGCATGGACGGCAAGGTTTACGAACAGGGAGAGATTGAATTCCTTCCAATAGCTGCCGAGGAAAGTGCTGACCAGCTGATGATTGCAAAGTGGGTTATCAGAAATCTCGCATACAAGATGGGACTCGACGTAACCTTCGCTCCAAAGATTACTACAGGCAAGGCTGGTTCTGGTCTGCACATCCACATGAGAATAATGAAGGACGGCAAGAACATGATGACCAATGGCGGAAAGCTGAGCGAACAGGCTCGCACCATGATTGCAGGAATGATGGACGTTGCTCCGGCTATTACTGCCTTCGGCAACAAGAACCCTACTTCATACTTCCGTCTGGTTCCTCATCAGGAGGCTCCTACAAATGTATGCTGGGGCGACTGCAACCGTTCTGTACTCGTAAGAGTACCACTCGGATGGACTTCAAATATGGACATGTGTCATGAAGCTAATCCTCTTGATGTAGCTGCCAATTACGACACTTCGCTCAAGCAGACTGTGGAGATGCGTTCTCCAGACGGTTCCGCCGATATATATCAGCTTATCGCTGGTCTCTGCGTTGCTTGCCGTCATGGTTTCGAAATGAAAGACGCACTTGAAGTTACAGACAAGACTTATGTCAACTATAACATCCACGATGCAGAAAACGCTGACCGCGTAGCAGCATTGAAGCAGTTGCCAGACAGCTGTGCGGCTTCTGCTGAATGCCTTGAGAAATACAGAAAGGTATTTGAGGAACACGGAGTATTCAGCCCTGCAATGATTGACGGTATAATCAACCAGCTGAAGACATTCAACGACAGTACTCTGCGCCAGGACATCGAAAACAACAACGAGGAAATACAGAAGCTCGTTACACAGTACTTCCACTGCGGATAAAAGCATACTGAAGGATTCTTTATAGATTACCTCATAAAATCTACATCCAAAGCCCGTGTCAAGACTATGACACGGGCTTTTTTTATGCGTTATATAAATTTAAATAGGTGAAATCTTGCATCATTATAAAATAATACATAACTTTGCAAAGTCGATGTTACAATTAGTGAGAAACAGAATAAATAAGCATATAACAAAGTGATTTAATAACGATTACTAACTAAAACAATAAAATAAAAAAATGACAACTTTAACAATGTTTATTGTTGCGGTCTTCGTCATCGGCTATTTCTTTATAGCCATAGAGAGCGTGACAAAAGTAAACAAGGCAGCCATTGCGCTGCTTATGTTCGTAGGATGTTGGACAATATTCATGTTCGACCCGGGTCAGTACATTTCAACAGCCATAGGCGACAAGATTGGTACCGTGGTCAGCGAGACTATCGAACATCATCTTGGCAGCACAGCGACAACGCTGTTCTTCCTTATGGGTGCCATGACAATCGTTGAACTGGTAGACCAGAATGGTGGTTTCAACTTCGTACGCGACACTCTGAAGACCAAGAGCAAGAAAGCCCTGCTCTGGCGCATTGCCTTCATGACATTCATATTATCGGCAATTCTCGACAATCTGACGACATCCATCGTAATGATTATGATTCTGCGCAAGCTTGTCAGCGACCATAAAGACCGTATCATATATGCAGCCCTCGTGGTCATAGCCGCCAACTCCGGTGGTGCCTTCTCTCCTATCGGCGACGTTACCACCATCATGCTTTGGAACAAGGGTGTGATAACAGCAGGTGGCGTACTGAAAGAAATCATCCTGCCGTCTATCGTCTCTATGGTAATTCCTGCATACGTCCTCTCTTTCTCTTTGAAAGGAGAGCTCGCCGTTCCAGAGGGCAAGGGCGGAGACTTGGGATCAAGCGACTTTACTGCCGTGCAGCGCAAGATAGTATTCTTCCTTGGTGTGGGCGGATTGATCTTTGTGCCTATCTTTAAGTCTATTACCCACCTGCCCCCGTTTGTCGGCATCCTCCTTGTATTGGGACTTCTGTGGACTGTAACTGAGGCATTCTACAGCAAGCTACCTAAAGCAGCAGGAAAGAGCCAGATGCAGAAGCGTGTCAGCAACATGCTCTCTCGCATAGACATGTCCACTATTCTGTTCTTCTTAGGCATTCTGATGGCAGTAGCATGTCTTGAGACGATAGGTGTTCTCACCCAGCTCGGAACGGGTCTGAACACGGTATTCGACGGTAACCACTACCTCGTGACCGGTATTATCGGCGTATTGTCAAGTATTGTTGACAACGTACCTCTCGTTGCCGGTTGCATGGGTATGTATCCTGTAGACCCTTCTGTCGGCGGCGACATGTCGGTAGACGGCATCTTCTGGCAGTTGCTTGCTTACTGTGCCGGTGTCGGTGGTTCAATGCTCATCATTGGTTCTGCCGCAGGTGTAGTGGTAATGGGACTCGAAAAGATTACTTTCGGCTGGTATATGAAAAGGATTTCATGGATTGCCCTTCTCGGCTATCTTGCCGGCATCGGTGTATACTGGGTTGAAAAGACTGTAATAGGACTGTAGTGAGTAGTGAGTAGTGATTAATGAGTAGTGATTATTGAATAGTGATTAATTTTTGTATTGATTATTCTACTCATGATTGTAAAAAGGGCTGCACATTCCATCATGTGCAGCCCTTTCTGTTTTTCGTCTTTATGATTTAGATAATCAAATATACATAAAGCAAGAAGATTGTACACCCCGCATTTTATCAAATTCCGGCTACCGCTTCCGTCAATTGTTCAAGAGCCTTGGTAAGGATTGCCCTTGGCGTTCCTACATTCACTCTCATGAAACCGGCACCTCCCTTGCCGAACATCTCTCCGTCGTTGAGGGCGAGATGAGCTTTGTTTACGAACAGGTCTATAAGCTGTTCGTGGTTGAAACCGAGTGCACGGCAGTCGAGCCATACAAGGAATGAAGCCTCCGGGCGCAATGGCTTTATCTTAGGAAGATGAGTCTTGCAGTATTCCTCCATGAAGAGGATGTTCTGCTCCACATAATGCAACATCGCCTTGCGCCATTGTTCTCCATTCTTGAAGGCAGCTATTGTAGCAATAGGGGAAAACATAGGAGCCTCGTTAAGCTCGTTGGCAGCAAGCCATGTGTAGAATCTGTTGCGGATTTCATCATTAGGTATTATTGAATACGAGCTTACGATTCCTGCTATATTGAAAGTCTTCGATGGCGCACCGAATGTTATGCTGCATTGTGCCGCCTTATCGGAAGCCGTAGCAAAGGGTACATGTGTGTTTCCCCAAAGTGCCATGTCGCAATGTATCTCATCGGAGATGACAAGGATATTATGGTCATAGCAGAATTCCGCAAGGCGTGCCAGCGTGTCTTTGTCCCATACTATGCCTGCCGGGTTATGGGGATTCGACAGAATAAGCACCTTGCATTTATCATCTGCCACCTCTTCAAGATTATCGAAGTCCATAGAGTATGAGCCGTCGCTGTTCTCTTTCAGTGGGTTGCATACTACCTCTCTGCCGTTTCCCTCCGGCGTAAGGCGGAAGGGATGGTATACCGGCGGCTGTATGATAACTTTTTCATCAGGTTGGGTAAATACGTTTATCACCATTCCTATTCCCTTCACTATGCCCGGGATATAGCTCAGCCATTCCCTTTTCACGTCCCATCCATGATGGTCTTTGATCCATTTCTGCACCGTGGGCCAATAGTCCTTTGGCTCTACCGTGTATCCGAAGAGGGAATGTTCAAGGCGTCGGCGCAGAGCATCTGTTATAAACTCAGGGGTTTCGAAATCCATATCCGCCACCCATAGAGGCAGAAGGTCAGCCCTTCCGTAGCGCTCGGCAAGCACCTCATGCTTAAGGTCGCCACTTCCTGTGCGGTCTACAATCTTATCAAAATCGTACATTTCACCTTATTATATATATTGTCCACTCGTCAACTTATCTACCGAGAGCCTGACAGATGTCTTCAAACACGTCATCCATATCTTCGAGTCCGATAGAGAGTCTTACCGTTGTGTCGAGCACATCCATTGCAGCCCGCTCCTGGTCTGAGAAGTTACCGAATATAGTACTTGCCGGATGTATGGCAAGAGTCTTGTTGTCAAAGAGATTAGTGGCACGGCGCACAAGCTTCAGGTTGTTTATCATAGCGAAGCATGCCTCCTTGCTTTCCAAGTCGATGGTCATCATGGCACCAGCCGTCTTTCCGAACTGTTTCTCCGCCATTGCATGATACGGGTTGTCTTCCAGTCCCACATAGTTCACCTTCTTTATCTGTGGCAACGTGCATAGCTTCTTTGCAAGATACAGAGTGTTCTGGCTCTGCACACGATAGCGTGCATCAAGAGTCTCGAGTCCGAGCGACTGCATATAAGCCACATGAGGCGTCATATAAGCTCCAAAGTTGAAAAGCATCTCGTTCTTTATCCTCTGTCCAAAGCCACGTGTCGTGCCATAGTCCATTATCAGTCCTCCAAGAGTTGTTGCTCCTCCTGATAGATACTTGGTGCTCGACACCACTTCAATATCCACACCCAGTTCCTTTGCCGAGAACTGTGTGAACGGAATGACTGTAGTGTCAGCCACAAGCGGCACGTTATATTCATGTGCCAAGGCAGCAAGCGCCTTCAGGTCAGCCACCTCCATCTGCGGGTTGGTTATTATCTCAAGGAATATGCAGCACGTGTTCTCGTCCATCCGAGACCTCACCTCGTCGATGTCCAGCAAGTTGCACAGCCGTGGCTCCACACCGAAACGTTTCAGCGAATCGGTAATCAGCGCAAAGGTGTTTCCAAACATATGGCGCGACGTGACAATGTTTTTCCCTGCTGCGGCAAGAGCCATCAGCGTGTTGCTTATAGCTGCCATTCCAGACGACATTGCCACCACATTGCTTGCTCCCGTTATTGCCTTCACCTTATCCTCAAGATACATCACTGTCGGATTCATCACTCTTGAATAATCCGGCGCAATCACTCTTCCCGTAAAAGCATCTGCCATATCGGCAGCTGTTTCAAACTCGTATGCCGCAGTATGGTATACCGGCATACTCAACGAACCATATACGTCACTCTTTCCAAACGGAGTGTCAATAGCCTTTGTCTGATTTTTCATTTCCTTTATTTTAGTTTGTTTTTTTATGCGTGCAAATTTACAGTAAATTGAATTATTAACGGAAACATCAGCAATAAATATTAATAATAAACCACAAAAGTGATATGTTTACAGCAAATAATACATATATTTGCATAATACTTAGCGGCACTCGGCAAACTGAGAGTAAACTCTCTTTGCACTCATTTGCAAAGTATTTGCATAATACTTAGCTGCACTCGGCAAACTGAGAGTAAACTCTCTTTGCGCTCATTTGCAAAGTATTTGCAAAGCAACAAGCCCTTCGACATTCACCTATTTACGATGTAACAACATTGTAATATCGTTGAAACACGTATGAACAACGGCTTGAATACCTTTGCCGACGAAATATAAAGACAATAGAAATGGAAACAAAAAGTAACATTCTGGTAGTTGATGACGAACAGGATCTGTGTGAAATCCTGAAGTTCAATCTTGAAACTGAAGGCTACAACGTTGATATGGCAAATTCTGCAGAAGAAGCTCTCGACATGGGAATAGAGAAGTACGACCTGCTCTTACTCGATGTTATGATGCGCGGCATGTCGGGATTTGCCCTCGCAAAAAGGCTCAAGGAGAACCCGTTGTCTGCCCACATCCCGATAATATTCCTTACAGCGAAAGACACGGAAAACGATACCGTGACAGGATTCAACCTCGGAGCCGACGACTATATCTCCAAACCTTTCTCCCTCCGAGAAGTGATGGTCAGGGTGCGTGCCGTATTGCGACGTACGAAAGAGAAGGACGACATGCCTCACAGCAATATCATCAACTATCAAGGACTGGAGCTTAACCTCGACAAAAAGACGGTAAGCATCGACGGAGAGGACATTCCTTTCACCAAGACTGAATTTGAAATTCTGCATCTGCTGCTCGACGAAAGGGGCAAGGTGTTCTCACGACAGGAGCTAATAGACCGCATCTGGCCGAAAGACGTTCTCGTGCTCGACAGAACAGTTGACGTGAACATCACCAGACTGCGCAAGAAGATAGGCAGATTCTCAAAATGCATCGTTACAAGGTTAGGCTTCGGATATTATTTCGATGCCTGAACATTATATAATCCACAAAAAATATGAACAGAACATCTGTAGGAACAAAATTATACTGGGGAGTAATGGCTGTGTTCATGCTGTTCGCCGTTTCATTCATTGTCTTCCAGCACGACCGCGAGAAGAGATATAAGATAGACGTTCTCGACACCAGACTGCAAGACTACAACGAACACATGGCTGAAGTGCTAAGCATAAACAAGAACATGTCGGAGAAGAACATCGACAAGTATGTAAAGTCGCATTACGAACAGGATTTGCGTGTCACGCTCATTGACATGAAAGGCAGAGTGTTCTATGATAACAAATACAAGAACTATTCCTCGCTCGAAAACCATCTGGGCCGCAACGAGATTAAGGAGGCCTTGAAGCATGGGGAGGGCTACGACATCGACCGCAAAAGCTCTACCCTCGGACAGAAGTATTTCTACTCCGCCACTTGTTTTCCGCAGCAGAAGTTCATAATAAGAAGTGCCCTGCCATACAACAACAGTCTGGCGAAGACGCTACAGACAGACCAGCACTATCTATGGTTTGCACTTGTTGCCATGTTACTGCTTACCATATTATTATATAGGTTCACCCACAGACTCGGAATGAACATAATGAAGCTGCGTACCTTCGCAGACAGGGCTGACCACAACGAAAGTCTCGAAACGGAAGACCTTGTAGCGTTTCCAAGTGATGAGCTGGGCGAAATTGCGGAGAAGATTATCAAGCTGTATAAAAGGCTGCAACACACCAAGAAGGAGCAGAACATACTGAAGCGGCAGCTCACACAGAACATCGCCCATGAGCTGAAGACTCCGGTGGCAAGCATACAGGGATATCTGGAGACGATTCTCGACAACCCGAAGACCAACGAGGCGATAAAGCAGCAGTTCCTTGAGAGATGCTATGCACAGGCACAGCGGCTCACTTCTCTGCTTCGCGACATTTCCACCCTGAACCGTCTTGACGACGCATCCGAAATGCTGACCGACTTCGAGAAAGTAGACATATCGCAAACCGTAACCAACATACAGAAGGAGACAGCCCTGCAGATGGAAGAGAACGACATGTGTCTCGTAAACAAACTGCCCGACAATATAATCATCCCTGGCAACCACTCGCTGCTATACAGCGTGTTCCGTAACCTTACCGACAATGCCATCGCCTATGCCGGCAAGGGAACGACGGTGACCATAAGCGCTGAGGAAGAAGACAGCAAATGGCACTTCACCTTTGCCGACAACGGAACGGGTGTGCCATACGAACACCTCAAAAGACTCTTCGAACGCTTCTACCGCGTAGACAAAGGACGAAGCCGCAAGATGGGAGGAACAGGACTCGGACTCGCCATCGTAAAGAACGCAATACTGCTGCATGGAGGCACGATAAGCGTGAGAAATGCAGAAGAGGGAGGACTCGTCTTCACCTTCACGTTGAAGAAATAAAAAAACAGACTTGCCTTTTTATCATTACAAGAATTTGCCATCTTCATTTATTTTATTATATTTGCAGAAAATAATTTAACCTGAATATGAAAATAAATGAAGCTGGCAAAGAACATGCCGAGACCATAGCTACGCTGATAATGGCAGCAATGACCAACGAGTGTTGCCTTTATTTTGCAGGAGAGAAACATACCATTGACGATTTCCACAGGATGATGACCGAACTTGTGGAAATGGAAGACTCGCAATACAGCTATAGGAATACCCTTCTGGCTACAAGCGAAGACGGAAGGGTTATGGGAGCATGCGTTTCATACGACGGCGCAAAGCTGCATGAACTAAGAAGACGTTTCATCGATGCTGCCAAGAGTCATTTCGACAGAGACTTCAGCAATATGGACGATGAGACGCAGGCTGGCGAGCTGTATCTTGACAGCCTTGCCGTATTCCCGGAGTTCAGAGGACACGGCATAGCAACGGAACTGCTCAAAGCTTCTATAGAAAAAGCAAGAAACATGGGATTGCCTATGGCAGGACTGCTCGTAGACAAAGGAAATCCTAAAGCAGAAAAACTATATATAAGAGTAGGATTTGAATACTCCAACGATGCCACATGGGGCGGACACCCCATGAAACACCTCGTATACAGCACACAGAAATAACAAAAGAAGGAGGTACTATGCAAGACAGCAAATATCTTATAGCCAACGAAAGAGACGCACTGTGGGGACTTACCGTAAGCACAGTGGGCATGGACATGTTGCAGCCTGGTGACCCTTACCCGACAAGAGGACATGCCGGCGGCTACTACTTTGACGTGAACAAAGGCAGAATACTTGATGAATACCAGATGCTCTACCTCATGGAAGGGGAAGGAATATTCTCATCGGAACACGTCAAGGACCAAAAGATAAAAGCTGGCGACATATTTCTCTTGTTTCCTAACGAATGGCATACATACCATCCTCTCCATGACTCTAAATGGAAGAGCTATTGGATTGGATACAAAGGCAGAAACATGGACGACAGGGTGAGATACGGATTCCTGTCGCCAGAGAAGCCTATATACCATGTAGGCTACTGTCCGGAAGTGATACAGCTCTACGAAGCCGCAATGAAAGCGGCAAAAGAAGAGGCAGCGTTCTCGCAGCAGGTGCTGGCAGGCATTGTAAACAACCTCATCGGAGTGATGTACTCCAAGGAGAGGAATATCATCCTGAACAAAGACAGAGGAAAGGTGGACATCATAAACAAGGCAAAAATGATAATACGCGACGAAGTGGAAAGCAGAATCACCATACAGGAGATTGCCGAACAGATGGGTATGGGATACTCCAACTTCCGCAAGCTCTTCAAGGAGTTTACGGGTGTTTCGCCGGCACTCTACCAACAGGAGCTGAAACTGCAGAAAGCCAAAGAGCTGCTCTCCACGACAGGCATCAGAATAAAGGAGATAGCATACCAGCTGAACTTCGACTCACCGGATTACTTCTCAAGCAAGTTCAAAAACAAAGTGGGATGCAAGCCAAGGGAATACAGAGAGCAGATGGGCTTCACAAACAACAAGCACGATGTCACCACCTGACGATGTACACGGCACAAAGTGCTTATTTATTAACTTTTATTTTGTCCCTTCAACATTTTTAATTACTTTTGCAGAAGTATTCAAAAACGGCATAAGGGCAGTTCTGCCATAAACAAACAGAACTGCCCTCTTTTTATTTTATCATTTTCCAATTCAGATGAATAGTACATTAGATTTCAAACCACAACTGTTCTCCACACTGAAGAACTACAACAGAAAGAATTTCATGTCAGACCTCATGGCAGGCATCATTGTAGGCATCGTTGCCTTGCCGCTTGCCATTGCCTTCGGTATTGCATCAGGAGTAACACCGGAGAAGGGCATCATCACTGCCATCGTGGCTGGCTTCATCATCTCCCTGCTGGGTGGAAGCAAGGTGCAGATCGGCGGACCTACAGGAGCCTTTATCATTATCATCTATGGCATCATACAGCAGTATGGCTTTGAGGGACTGACCATCGCCACTCTGATGGCAGGTGCCTTCCTCATCCTGTTCGGCATACTGCATCTCGGCACCATCATCAAGTTCATCCCCTACCCCATCGTCGTGGGATTCACAAGCGGAATAGCCGTAACCATCTTCACCACTCAGATAAAGGATCTCTTCGGACTAAGCATAGACAAGGTGCCGAGCGACTTTCTTGAGAAGTGGTGGTGTTACCTTTGCAACTTCAACACCATCGACTGGTGGTGCGCCGCTGTGGGAATACTCAGCGTAGTGATAATAGCCATCACACCTAAGTTCAGCAAGAAGATTCCCGGCTCGCTCGTTGCCATCATAGTAATGACCGTGGCGGCTCTGCTGCTTAAGCAGTTTGCCGGAGTAACCACCATCGAGACCATCGGCGACCGCTTCTCCGTAAGCAATGCCATCCCTGAGGCACACATGCCGGAGATAACATGGGAAACGATAAAGAGCCTTGTGGCACCAGCCCTTACCATCGCTGTGCTCGGAGCTATAGAGTCGCTGCTCTCAGCTACCGTTGCCGACGGTGTCATCGGCGACCACCACAACTCCAACACCGAGCTTATAGCACAAGGTGTGGCAAACCTCGCCTCTCCTATATTCGGAGGCATACCGGCAACAGGAGCCATTGCCCGCACCATGACCAATATCAACAACGGCGGCAAGACACCTGTCGCAGGCATCATCCATGCCGTAGTGCTGCTGCTCATCTTCCTCTTCTTCATGCCACTGGCAAAATACATCCCTATGGCTTGTCTGGCGGGAGTGCTCGTCATTGTGTCCTATGGCATGTGTGGCTGGCGTTCGTTCCTTGCTCTGATGAAGAATCCGAAGAGCGACGTTACCGTGCTGCTCATCACCTTCTTCCTGACCATCATCTTCGACCTTACCGTAGCCATCGAAGTAGGACTTATCATCGCCTGTCTGCTGTTCATGAAGCGTATGTCGGAGACTACCGACGTAAAGGTCATCATGGATGAGATAAACGAGGAGAGCGACATGATAAAGGGTAATCTTGAGCATCTCACCATCCCCAAAGGCGTGGAGGTATACGAAATCAACGGTCCTTACTTCTTCGGTGCCGGCAACCGTTTCGAAGAGATTATGGCAGCCTTCGGCGACCGTCCCAAGGTGCGTATCATCCGCATGCGAAAGGTACCGTTTGTAGACTCCACCGGAATCCACAACCTCACCAACCTTTGCGAGATGAGCAAGAAGGAGGGCATCCAGGTTGTTCTCTCCGGAGTCAATCCAAGTGTCCATACAGCTCTTGAGAAAGCAGGATTCTATGATTCCGTAGGCAAGGAGAACATCTGCAGCCACATCAACATCGCCCTTGAAAGAGCCAACAAGATTGTGGAGGAATAATCCGGATTTCAACAGGACATAATAGCCCTACATTCAAGAACAGACTCACTATTGTTATTGCTGCAACCGTAATGATATTACTTGCAGCAATAACAATAGGATATATCAAGATACCAATCTGCATAAAATCGGAAGTATCTTTTTTGTCATATCAGCAATTTTATATATCTTTGCCATCTTAATACAGAAAAACAATAGAGAGAAACTGTAATTATGGACTTTATGTCACGCTTTTCAAGAAAGCAAATCGTTGCGCTGTCTGTTGCAGCATTGGCAATAGCAGTGATAGCTATAGCTGCAATATCAGTCTGTTGCAGCCACCATACTTATCCCCGTGAGTTGGTTGTTGCCGACTCGTTGTGCGAGACCAATCCCCCAAAGGCTATTTCACATCTTAAAGCTTTGCGAGTCAAGTCCAAATCAATGGGAACAGCAGACTCCTGGTATTACCGTCTGTTGTGTGTAAAGGCGAGAGACAAGGCTTATATCCCAGCCACGGATGTCAAGGAGGCACAGACTATAGTAAACCATTATGAATCCTTTGGAGCCGACAAGTCGAAGTTGCAATATGCATATTATTATTTAGGTCGTGCCTATCGTGATTTAGACGACATTCCAATGGCTTTGGAGTTTTATAAGAAAGCATTGGAATTGGTAGATCATAACGACAAGAAGTTCTTGAGTATCCTCAACTTTCAGGTAGGTTTCCTCTTACTTGAACAGTCGTTGTCGGGTGAAGCCTTACCTTATTTCAAGACATCGTATCAGTTGGAAGAGCAACGACGTGATACTGTCATGATAATCTATTCTTTACAGAAAATAGCCTATGCTTATCAAGATGAAAAGAACGACAGTTGTCTAATGTATTACAAGAAAGCTTTGCAGCTTTCAAAGAAAAGCAGAAATGCAGAGCTTTATAATTCAATCCTTTCTTCATTAGGTTCTTATTATCTCACAGTTGGGAAATATGAAGAAGCCTATACGTATGCCAAGCCTGCACTACGTGCAGTCACGAAAGACAATCCGGCATGGGAGTCTTTTGTTTATGTTGCTGCAAAGTCATGTATGAATCTAAACAAGCGAGATTCCGCTTTGGCTTATTATCTGATGCTTGATAAGTCAGATAATGTAGGAGTCCAATGGGAGGCAAGCCTTAGTCTGTCTCAGCTGTTTTTGGAGAGAGGTAATGTCAGTAAGACTCTTTCCTGTTTGAAAAAGCTGAATGAATGCGAGAAAATCTTAAAGAGAGACCACGCCGTAAAATCAGCAGCCCATTGGAATGCTGCTTATAATTACAGCTTGTATAAGGATAAAAATTCCAAGTTGGAAAAACGTAATCTTTTCTTGATAGTTTCTTTGTGCGTTATAGCTTTTTCTGTCATTCTCTGCATTATGGCTTTTGTCATGTGGTACAGGAGAAACAAACAACGGGAAAGTGAAAGGGAAATCCGATTGCGTAAGATACGTGAAGAAAATGCGGAGCGCAGCTTGGAGTATGTGAAGACGTGCGAAGATAAGATTCATTCTCTGGAAATGGAATTGCAGGAAGCAAAGCTTGCCCATTCCGAAAGTCTTGAGAATCTACGTTTACAATATGAACAAGCAGTCAGTCTGTGTGAAATAGCGAAGCAAAAGATTTCATTGAAAGAGAATATCATGGCTACGTTTGTCAACACTGCTATTTATCAGACTATAGCACGAAAAGCCCGTTCTGAGGAAGTGTTGACAGAAGAGGATCTTTTAGAACTGGAGACAGAAATAGCCGAAAAGTATCCAGATTTCAGGTCCTCCTTGTTTACGGTATCTCCAATTAGTGTTCAGGATTATCGTATGTGTATTATCATTAAGCTCTTTGATTTTAATGATAATACCATGTCAAAGTTGCTTGGTCGCGACCGGAGCACTATAACAAAAGCAAAGAAAAAGCTTCAAATAAGATATTTGGGAGCCGAAAGTAGTATCCATGATTTTATCACATTCATAAAGGGTATATAGATAAGAATATAAACCTTTCTGGTGTATCGTCTTGATTTATAACAAGTTGTATCATGGTGAATAATATGTGAATCATAATTCACATATTATTCACCTTTTTATTAGTGCTTGTTTTTATGCCATTTTCTATCTTTGCGGCATAATAAAAGCGATATGAAGAAATTATATTTTACAATTGCAATGCTTGTCCTTTTGGGAACAGCATACAGTGCTCCAAAAGATGTGGAGCTTGTTAGTAAAGATGGTACTATCTACAATCCGAGTGGACCACATTCTGGTATTCCAATCGTATCATCCGACGGCGATGATGTCACCATCAAGTCCGACAGTACCATAACCGACATGACAGTTGTCATCCGCGACCAGTATGGTAATGTAATGCACCAGTCCACCCAGACCGTCGGTCCGGCTGAGACAACGCTCTACGTTCCTAATACAGACGGCGACAGCGAAAAAACAACCATTGACCTATATTATGATAGGAGACATCTGAGCGGAACATTTGATGAATAGACTTTAAAAATCAACGGTTTCATCGGGATTTTCCCGATGGAACCACATTATTAATCTTAAAATAATAACTATGCAAAAGAAAATTTTTCTTTTTGCAAGTATCTTAGGTCTACTTGCATTATCCTCCTGTTCGCAGGAGAGTGAAGAGAGTCAGGAACAACAGCGTAAGGAACTCCGTTCGTCTTCGAGCATAAGGGAGCTGACCGAACAATTAAAGGCGTACAACTCCCAGTTCTATATACAGAATGAAGAACAGACAGCTGTAGCACGCCTTCCAAAGATAACATACTCCAAGCTTGACATGGTCAAGATAGCCATTTCAGACTGCAAAGGTGCCATCCGCGGTTCCGGCGGTGCCATAGGAGGTATTATTGTCGGTGCCGCCAGCTCTTCTCTTATAAAGTTCGCCACCATGACCGCCAAGAAACTCATTATAGCCTATTGGAAGGAACATCATCCCCACAAGGTGTACGGTATGAACAACATCTATGCCTATTCCGACAGCATAGGCATATACCATAACGCCATAGAGTATTCCATCTATTCTGGAAACAGGGACTGTTACAAGCTTCCTTCCGTCAACATTGTGAGGGATGCCCACACACGTCTTCAGTCAATGTCAGCCGGCTACATAAAGGCTGGCACGCTTACATCCCCCGACATGAGACACCTTGCTATAGACATAGACAACGTCCGCAAAATAGACGAGTCCCAATACACCTTCCCTGAATACTGTGAGAAGCTTAAGGAACTGAACCCCGAAGATTCCGACTGCATAGACTTCTGTGCAGAATACATATATGCCGCAGTCTATGCCAACCTGACAAACCTTGACGACTACACAGGCAAGGTCATATACCAGATCCGCAATTCCAATGCTGCGGTAAAGGACAAGGACCTGCTTTACGGTCTTGTCCAAGTAGCGTATGCAAGTGTCCTGTTCTCACAGAACCTGCAGTTCCAAAGCGTCAGCAACAACTAAAAACCTACGATTATGAACAAAATATTGACTATACTTTTCTCGCTGTCCTTCATGTCCATGCATGCACAGAACAGCATCGACTATCTGTCATTGTCGCGCAAGGCCTGTTCCGACACGGAAGGCCAATACAGATACTACATAAGTGAAGACCTTGAGGGTGACGCCTCTTCCAGCACGCGTCTTGTCTTCGTCGATACAAATCCCGGAGCTGGATGGAACCACAGCTGCAAGTACCTTTATTACAGTTTCCCAAGCAGTTCCATAGAAGGCAAGGACTACACGCTGAACATCGTGGATTCCGTCTGTCCTCCATTGGACATGAAGATGAAACGCCTTGACAAGACATCTTCAGTGTACAAGGCACCAGGAAACACCTTTACTCCCGAAATCCACCCGATGCGTGACAATCTCATAGCCAAGAAGACCTATGCCCTTATCCTCAGCGGTGGAGTGGATCCCATCTCCAATGAAGAACGCTATTGGAACGACTGCTCATATATATATAAGGTATTAAGAAACAAATACCAGATACCTAAGGAGAACATCGTCGTCCTCATGTCCGACGGCAGGAGCGACGGCAAGGACATGAACCCTTCAAACGGCGGTGACTTCATCTCCTCACCCATTGACCTTGACGGAGACTACCGTCCGGATATAGACAACTCAGCCATAAAGTCCAATGTCGTCAACGCACTGAATGCTTTTGCGTCCAAGCTGACCCCAAAGGACAACTTCTTCCTTTATGTAGCCGACCATGGCGGCTATGATAAGGGTGGCGATCCTTACATCTCCCTTTGGGACGGCGGAAGAATCTATGACAGGGAACTGGCGGCTTTGCTTGACGGCATAAATGTAAAATACATGAACGTCGTGCTCGGCCAGTGCTATTCAGGAGGGTTTATAAAGACACTTGAGAAGACAAACCGCGTGATAACCACTGCCTGTGCCGCTGACGAGCTGTCGTATGGTTCCGCAGACGGAGAACATGACGAGTTCCTGTATCATTGGACGACGGCGATAAATAGATACGGTAAAGACGGCAGACTTGTCAAGTCCGACTATGACAATGACGGTCACATCTCAATGTTTGAGGCATTCGTCTATGCCGCAGCAAGAGACATGTATACCAACGGCAAGTTCCCCTATGCCCAAGAGACCCCACAGATAAGCAGCCCTGCAGGCATCGTCATGGACGAACTTGCTTTTGACCGTCTGCCGAAAGACACCGTCGACCTGTTTATCTGCGACTATAAAGGAGATACGGGCATAAGACCTTATGACAGGAATTTCGTATACTGGAGCAGTCCCGACATCTGGGGAAGGTTCAACGATGACGGTATAGAGCATCAGGAGGCAGAAAATATACGATTCACTAAAGACCATACTAAATGTTATATATATGTAAGAGTCAAGAACCGTGGAACAAAGCCGTATGTTTATATAGAAGACGACGACAGCAACATGTATGTCCATACGGCATGGGCAAGGTCTTCATTTGCCATCACTGAAGACAAATGGAGAGGACTGATAGAGGACAAGCCAATGCCGTCAGGCGGCTACATAGACAATGTTCGTATAGAACAGGACATCAATCCTGGAGAATCAGCAATAGTTGAGATAGAATGGAACCCCAGAAAAGGATTGCTGAGGGATCTGATAAAAGATGAAAAATTCCATGCTTGTCTACTTTCCTACATAACGGACAGTTCTTTCAGGATGCCGGACTGTTGGGAAGATGAAACCAGTATAGCTAAAATTTGGACGACCGATAAGATAGCCCAGAGGAATGTCGTCGTTCAAAAGTTCCAAAGCTTGACGGGTGTAGAAAATGTAAGAATAGACCTTGGAGAATTGTCTGCGGATAAGGACGACTTGTCAATAGCCATAGTTCCCCAGCAGAACAAAGCCAGCAATGTGAAGAAAGAACTTTCACTGAAATTCTCACCAGACATGTTCCAATCATTGCAGCAGAAGGATTTTCCAGGTGTAGACATCAAGTATAACAACAATCCGGAAAAGGCTCTCTTGCTGAAGAGTGACAACAGTAAGGTCAGTGGCATAAAACTGTCAAAGGGCAATAATGACTATGTCGAACTTGCATATAGCCTCGTTGCAGACAGACCTATAGAAGACAGTGTCAGACATACTGTCAATCTCGCACTTACAGATAAGGATGGCAATTACCTCGGTGGAGAGACATATGAATATATCAATGCTCCACGCGACCGTATTGGAATTAGTGCCACGACATTGTCAGACAGCGAAGGAAAAAGAACACTGAGCGTTACTGAAGTCAGTGAAGACGTAACATACGAATGGTATGATTCTGATGGTAACTATATCGGTTCAGGTTCCAGCATCAGTGTTCCGGTGAATGCTACAGAGAAGCAGTACACCGTAAGAGTGAAGTCAGAATCGGACGGAGCTGTAAACTATGAAACGGTGACCGTGCCTAAATCAAGTGTAATTTCATCCGTGGATACAGCCTATAAAAATGGAATTAAGGTTGAGTTCTCGTCTCCTGTCCGCAGTAATACGAATCTTCAGATTGCATCCACGACATCCGTTTCACCAGTTAAGAACTATCCTGTAGAACAAGGCTCGTCAAGTTATATGGTAACCATACCCAACATGGAGCACGGTGTCTATCAGATAACCTTGCTGGAAAGTGGTAACATAATAGACACCTTTAAAGCAATAAAGTGATAAAAAGTTTTGCCTTTTGCCATACATTCATTACTTTTGCAATGGATGTATGGCTATTGTCAAACACCCTTTGTTAAACGTTTAAACATTATTGATTATGAAGAGAACATTATTGGCCATATTGGCACTGTCCGCATCATTGCTTCCTTCAATGTCCAAGGTCGTCAAGATAATAGACTTCGGTAAAGACTGCGCCGGCAAGTCTATAACCTTCACAGACGAGGAGCTTTCCACTGTAGACTCCCTCGTTCTGAAAGGCGACATAGGGAGTTTCAACTTCAAGAACCTGCGCAACATAATCGAAAAGGGTGTGCTTACGGGTATCGACATGTCCGAAGCCTCGTTCTATGAAAACTACATCCCTGAAAAAGCGTTCATGCCTTCAGACGGCAAAGCCGAAGCACGCACCAACCTGCGTTACATAACCCTTCCCAATGAGCTGGAGTATATCAGCGACCAGGCATTTGCGAAAACGAATCTTCAGTACGTAAAGATCCCTTCAACTGTAATACACATCGGTTCGGGTGCTTTCGGCGACTGCAACGAACTGAAGCGTATCGATGTCTCGTCCCTCTATCTGAACATGAGTGAACTTGTAGACGGCAACGCCTTTTACGGTCTGCCGTCCGGTGTGTCAGTCCGTGTGCCGGTTGGAACATCCGGAGCCTACAGGTCATCTGCCCCGTGGTCGTCTTTCCAGAACATAACAGAAGATTCCGGCGTATACAACGCCATGACCGTAACCCTCAACGGACAGTCTTTGGAGTCTGTGCTCGGTGATGCAGCCTTGCAGTTGGATTCGCTGTGTGTCCTCGGTACAATGACAGCAGACGACTTCATCGCCATCCGCAAGTATGTTGCCACAGGGCGACTAAGCTCAGTAGACCTCAGCGGCAGCGAGATAGAAGGTGGCATGATACCGGATTTGGGCTTTGAATATTTTGACGGTACATATTATGTCTACCCGGAGAGACTGCGTGGATTCAAGTTCCCGACGAATGTGGATACCGTACCCGCAGACATGTTCTTGTATGCCACACTTGTGAATTTCACCTTGCCTTCTACAATAAAGACAATAGGCGAACATTCCTTCCGCGACTGCCGCTTCATAGGTCCTGTTCGAGTGTCTGAAGGCACGACAGAAATACAAACCTATGCCTTTAACGACAAGTGTGCAAGGAAATGGCGTTACGAAAGGACACTGTATCTGCCTTCTACCTTGGACAAGGTAAGTGGAGGTTCCCTCCGTTTTGCTGTCATGGGAAAGTACAATCTGTACTGCAACAGGATGACCCCTCCGGAGTTTTGTTCCGAAGATTACAAGGACGGTCCTTTCGGTCCTGTCTTTGATGCGGATAATCCAAGACCTCTTTATAACTGGACGCTCTATGTTCCAGTAGGTGCCAAGGAGGCATATCTGAATGATGAGTATTGGAAATGGTTTGAGAACATCATCGAGACAACGGACTTCAGTGGTCAGGGCGCAGGAATAGAAGGCGTCCGCACGGAGACGACAGACAACGGTTCTGCCACACGCATCTATACCATTGACGGCAGACGCATCGCTACAGGTGCCGGTATCAGCAGCTTGCCTCATGGAATGTATATTGTGAATGGCAAGAAGGTTGTGAAGTGACGTGATGAGGTAATGGTAATGGTCGTGTCGGGAGACGGAAATGGTAGTCTTTGGGCATGACAGATAAGATACAAGGTGGTCCGCCTGGGTTCAGCATTGGTGTGTGG
>OOCQ01000426.1_pt1 | contig 36470 bp, 24 predicted proteins | sample 1671121 | NCBI WGS metagenome assembly OOCQ01 (sample SAMN06348124, study PRJEB24527) | human gut metagenome | biome: human gut; feature: ankylosing spondylitis patient; material: feces | host: Homo sapiens | place: China | collected 2015-10 | reverse complement strand
GCCGATGGTACTGCAATGCAATGCGGGAGAGTAGGTAGCCGCCTTCTTTTAATTATTAAGAAGCCTCGATTACAATATTGTAGTCGGGGCTTTTTGTTTTACTCAAGTTTTATTCGTGGATTTTTTTAGCTTGTATTTTATATCTTTTGATATTGTAGCCTGATTTGCATCGAGTTAAAGTGTTATAAAGTGTTTCTTTATCCTAAATATGTGCTGATAATCAACGTTTTGCTTGCATATCTCGATTTTTTTTTGTACCTTTGCACCCGATAAGAATAAGGATATCATTCTCTTGTGATTCTTGTTTGCAAGGATGTTATCCGTTAAGGTATCTAACGGGACTGAGGTGAACAGCCTATCTTTTTCTCACAAGTTGCCACCGCGAAATCACTGATGTTGTAGTTCAGCTTTTCAGGTTCCATAAAACAAAAAATATGAAGAGAATAGCAATGGTATTAGTCAGCATCTTGATGCTGATGATGAAGGTAAGTACAGCGTCGGCTGATACGAATGTAAATGTATCCTCTACTGATGATTTCGATTGGACTCCAGTGATGGAAGCGATTATCCAGGTAGAGAGTGAGGGTAACCCCAAAGCAAAGAGTGGAAGTTCTGTTGGTGTTATGCAGATTACTCCTATCTTAGTGGCAGAGTGTAATGACATTTTGAAGAGACGCAAGAGCAAGAAGCGTTTCACTTTGGCTGATAGATTCAGCATTGCGAAGTCTAAGGAGATGTTTCTCCTGATTCAGTCTGTCCACAATCCTCTTAATAGCATTGAGCAGGCGATTCGTTCCTGGAATGGTGGTAATCACTACAGTGTGAAGAGAACACAGCGCTATTTTGAGAAAGTCATGAATCTTTTGAAAAAGTAATTGATTTTTGATATCTCCGATCTATCCTGCAAAGGATGGATCGGATTTTTGTTTCCTCGTATTTTTCTCTTTAATCAGTAATTTCTCAGTTTTACTCCTCTTTTGGGGCATATTTCTTCCTTAAGTGTTAAAATATAGTTAAAATAATAACTTTTTGCTATAAATATTTGGTTGTTATCAAAAAATGTTGTACCTTTGCACTCGCAATTCAGAAATGAGTTGATAATATCGCGGTGTGGAGCAGTTGGTAGCTCGCCAGGCTCATAACCTGGAGGTCGCATGTTCGAGTCCTGCCGCCGCAACTACTAAGAGGAAGTGATTACATCACTTCCTTTTTTGTTTTTATACACTTTCGTTTTCGATTTCCATCGTTTTTCGCTCTTTTTACCCCGATTTTCATCAGATATTCATTTGATTTTCACCAGATTCTATTTTTTAACACTAAATATTTGCGTATATCGAATAAAACTACTAATTTTGCATAATAATATTTTATTGTGCAATCGTTTAATTAAAGGAAAGGCTTCGTTATGTCAGTATCCAAAACAAGACAAAAACTGGTTGATGTCGCACGACAACTCTTTGCCAAGAATGGTATAGCAAATACAACTATGAATGATATTGCTGTAGCTTCGGGAAAGGGGCGACGTACGCTCTATACTTATTTCAGTAGAAAAGAAGATGTCTATTATGCAGTGATAGAATCAGAGTTGGAACGCCTTTCAGATAGGTTGGATGAGGTGGCCAACTGCAAGATGCGTCCGCAGGACAAGATCATCGAACTCATCTATACCCATCTCCGCATGATTAAGGAGACTGTGGTGCGTAATGGTAATTTGCGCGCTGAGTTTTTCCGCAACATCTGGATGGTGGAGAAGGTGAGAAAGAACTTTGATGAGGATGAAATCGAAATCCTCCGTCGTATCTATGGCGAGGGCAAGGATGCCGGTGAGTTTGACATCGACAATGTTGACCTGGTGGCCGACATCACCCACTATTGTATCAAGGGCCTGGAAGTTCCTTTCATCTATGGCCGTCTGGGACATGGTATGAATGTGGAGGCAAGCAAGCCATTGGTAGCCAAGGTGGTTTATGGCGCTTTGGGTAAATCGGGCTTGAAATTGTAATCATTCAGGTGATTCTTTGGATAGTTCAGGTGATTCGTAAGATAGTTAAATAGATAATTAATTTAATAAATACAAAAGAAATGGGATTATTAACAGGTAAGACAGCCCTTGTAACAGGTGCTGCACGCGGCATCGGTAAGGCTGTCGCTATGAAATTTGCTTCTGAGGGTGCTAACATCGCATTCACAGACCTTGTGCTCAATGATGATATGGCTGCTGGCTTGGAGGCTACCCGCAAGGAGATTGAGGCTCTCGGCGTAACATGCCGTGCATACGCTGGTAACGCTGCTGACTTCGAGGAGACTGAGAAGACTGTGAAGCAGATTCATGCTGATTTCGGTTCTATCGATATTCTCGTTAACAACGCTGGTATCACCAAGGATGGCTTGATGCTCCGTATGTCAGAGGCTCAGTGGGATGCTGTATTGAACGTAAACTTGAAGTCTGCTTTCAACTTTATCCACGCTTGCTCTCCTATCATGCTCCGTCAGCGCAGTGGTTCTATCATCAACATGGCTTCTGTGGTAGGTGTTCACGGTAACGCTGGTCAGTGCAACTATGCTGCTTCTAAGGCTGGTATGATTGCTTTGGCTAAGTCTATCGCTCAGGAGTTGGGTCCTAAGGGTGTTCGCGCCAACGCTGTAGCTCCTGGCTTCATCGAGACAGCCATGACAGCTCAGTTGCCAGAGGAAATCCGCAAGGACTGGATGAAGAAGATTCCTTTGCGCCGTGGTGGTCAGACTGAGGATATCGCTAACGTTTGTCTCTTCCTCGCTTCTGATATGTCTAGCTACGTAAGTGGTCAGGTGATCCAGATCGATGGTGGTATGAACATGTAATCTATTGGCATCTGTTTTAATAACAACATGCAGGTAGTTTACGAAGACAACCATATAATTATCGTCTCTAAGAGAAGTGGTGAAATCGTGCAGGGCGACAAGACCGGCGATGAGCCTCTCTCAGAGACGGTAAAACAGTATATCAAGGAGAAATACCAGAAACCGGGAAATGTATTCCTGGGTGTGGTTCATCGACTTGACCGTCCGGTGTCGGGACTCGTGGTGTTTGCCAAGACTTCGAAGGCACTGAGCCGCCTGAACAACATGTTCAGGGATGGCGAGGTTCACAAGACCTATTGGGCGATTGTGAAGAATATGCCGAAGGAGACCGAGGCGACATTGACCCATTGGATTGTAAGAAACGAGAAGCAGAACAAGAGCTACGCTTACGACCATGAGGTGAAGAATTCGAAGAAGGCGATATTGAAGTATAAGGTGATAGGACATACCGATCATTATACACTTCTGGAAGTGAACCTGATGACGGGAAGACATCATCAGATCAGGTGCCAGCTGGCAAAGATGGGCTGCCCAATCAAGGGCGACCTGAAATACGGTTCCCCTCGCAGCAATGCCGACGGCAGTATCTCGCTTCTTTCGCACAGGGTAGAGTTTGTGCATCCCGTATCGAAGGAAACCATCGTGGTGGAGGCTCCTCTGCCAGATGATAACTTATGGAGAGCTATCGCCCCTTGATGAAAATCGGGGGAGTTAGTCTCTCATGATTTCACAGAGATGATGATTCCCGGGGAATTCATCATTCTATAAATACTAACTTATTGATTCGTTCAGAATATTTCTAGTAAAATAACATGCTTATGAAGAAGTATGCGAAGTGGGTGGGTGTGGCACTTTTGATTCCATTCCTGCTTATCATATTGTTGGCTGTGTTGCTTTACTTGCCTCCTGTACAGAATTGGGCGGTGAAGCAAGTAGCTTCTTATGCTTCTGAATCGACGGGCATGGATATTTCTGTAAAGGAAGTAAAGCTTGTCTTCCCGCTTAAGCTGGGCGTGGAAGGTGTAAAGGTTTTGCAACCAGTTGATTCGCTCAGGAACAGCCCTAACTTAGCTTTAAGAAACAGAAAAGATACCGTAGCCGACATCCAGAAGATGGTGGTTGAGGTGCAATTGCTGCCACTCTTCAGCAACCAGGTGATGGTTGATGAACTGGACTTCACGAAGATGAAGGTGAATACCACCAATTTCATCCACGAGGCCCGCATCAAGGGCGATGTGGGCAAACTCCAGTTGAAGGCACATGGCATAGACCTGGGTAGGGAGCGGGTGAACGTGAACCATGCGCTTATAGCTGATGCCAGATTATCGGTGGAACTGAGCGATACCGTTCCGCCTGATACCACGCCAAGCAGCAATTACTGGAAGATCAACATACAGCAGCTGAAACTAAAGAACACCGACTTTACCTTACACATGCCTGGAGATACTCTCCGGGTGAATGCATACATGGGTGATGCGCTGGCTCGCACCACCTATCTCGACCTGTATAAAGGTCTCTACCAGATAAGACATCTGGACTGGAAGAACGGCAGGGTGAACTACGATCAGAATTACGTGCGCCCTGTTTCGGGAATGGACTTCAACCATCTTGCCTTCTCCGACATGGCTTTGAAGGCTGATTCCTTCTATTTCTGTGATTCCAAGCTTGACATCAAGATAAAGGAAGTCAAACTGAAAGAGAAATGCGGCTTGAAGATAGACCAGCTTGCCGGCCGCTTTGTGATGGATTCTTTGAAGATGCAGCTGCTGGATATGGCGCTTCGCACGCCGGTTTCCAACCTGCAGGCTTCCGTAGATATGGATTTGAATGCCTTCAACGAGAAAGTGCCAGGAAAGATGATGGCCCAGTTGAAGGGTTCCCTGGGGCGTTCAGACCTTTTCCTCTTTGTGGGCGATGCATTGCCAAAGCCGATGAAGAACCGCTGGCCTTACTATCCGCTGAAACTGGAAGGCGCCTTCAAGGGCAACCTGCAGCGTGCCGCTTTCTCGGGAGTGAAGATAGATTTGCCTACCGTCTTCCAGTTGACCTCGGATGGCGCCATCGCCAATATGACCGATATGGATCGCTTCAAGGCAAACATCAACCTGAAGGCGAAGACCTATAATTTAGGTATGGTTACCGCCATGCTCGACCCTTCTATGATGCAGGAAGTCCGCATACCGAACGGTATCGGCATCCAGGGCAATCTGAAGATGGACGGTACGAAATATGGGGCCAAGCTGGCGCTTACCGAGGGTAGGGGAAGCATGAAGGTGGATGCCACCGTCGATGCCAAGACCCGCAAGGATGGCAGCATCGACATGAATCGCCTGGCTTATCAGGCTAGAATCCATGCACGCAATATCCAGGCGCAGCATTTCCTGCCAAAACAGGAAATCCATACCTTTACCGGAGATGTGGAGGCCAGAGGTATGGGCACCGATTTCCTCTCGCCAAGAACCCGATTGGTGGCAAAGGCGAAGGTAAGCCAGTTGCATTATGGCAAGCATAACCTCCATCATGTATTGGCAGATGCACAGATAGCCAATGGCAAGATTTACGCCAAGCTGGATAGCAAGAACGAACTGCTGGATGGTGTGATTTCGGTAGGTGCCCTGGCTAGTACCAAGAAGTTGCAGGCTACTTTGGTAGCCGATGTGCGCCATGCAGATATGTATGAGTTGCAGATAACCAAGAAACCGGTATCTGCATCGCTTTGCGGACATATTGATATGCATTCTGATTTGAAGGACAATCATCAGATTTGGGCTTTGATGGATGATATCACGATACGTACGCCAGACAGCATCTATCGTCCGGGCGGTATGAATGTGGATATCAAGACCAGCAGGGATACCACCCATGCCATTGCCGCATGTGGCGATTTCCGCCTGAACATGGATGCGCATGGTAGCTATGAGAAGCTTCTGGCTCAGGTGATGGGTTTGCAGAAAGAACTGGTTGCCCAATTCAAGAACCATCATATAGACCAGGTGAAGATTAGAAACAGTTTTCCTCTTGGTCATATCTATCTCACTACGGGAAAGAATAACTTCATCTCGCGCTTCATCCAGTATATGGGATACAACTTCAAGTCGGTGGAGATGGACTTCAATTCTTCTCCTGCAGCCGGACTCGAGGGCTATCTCAACATCGATTCGCTGGTGGCGAGCGGCATGCAGATAGATACCATCCGTGCCACGGTTCATACCCAGTCGGATACTATCCGCTACTCGGCTCGCATACAGAACAACAGGAATAATCCGCAGTATGTGTTCCGTGCCCTGGTGGATGGAGAGGTGCAGGATTTGGGATCCAACCTGAAGGCACGTATCTATGATGCCAACAACCGCCTGGGTGTGGATGTGGGTCTGGCTGCCATGTTGCAGCCTAACGGCGTGAAGCTTGCCCTGATAGATCCGCATCCGGTGTTGGGATACAAGAAATTTACAGCCAATGAGGATAACTATCTGATGTTGGCTGACGATGGCTGTGTATCTGCCAACCTGGTGTTGAAAGGTTCGGGCGGTATGGGTATGCGTGTTTATTCCAACGATGACAACGAAGATGCATTGCAGGATATCACCGTCAGCATGAGCCAGTTTAATCTCGACAAGGTGCTGAGTGTGATTCCATATATGCCTGATATTTCGGGTATCATGGATGGTGACTTCCACGTGATACAGACCAAGGATGAGTTGTCGGTATCTTCTAACCTGAAGATAGACAACATGGTATATGAGAAGTGCCCGATGGGCAATGTGGGTTCTGAATTCACCTATATGCCAAAGAGCGACGGATCGCACTATGTGGATGGTATCCTGACCTATAATGGCGAGGAAGTAGCCACGGTTACGGGTACCTATCAATCAGGAGGCGCAGGCAAACTCGATGCCGAAGTAGGTTTGGAGCGACTGCCTCTGCACTTTATCAACGGTTTTATTCCCGACCAGCTGATGGGCTTGAAGGGATATGGCGAAGGCAAGCTGACCATGAAGGGTGCGTTGAGCAACCTGGATATGGATGGCGAGGTATATCTGGATTCCGCTTATCTGGTGAGTGTGCCATACGGCATCTCTATGCGATTTGCCAACGACCCGGTGCGCATCATCGACAGTAAGTTGCTCTTCGAGAACTTCATGATGTATGCCAACAACGAGAGTCCGCTCAATATTCAGGGCGACCTGGATTTCACGAATGTGGAGAACATGAAGCTCAATGTGCGCATGCGTGCCCAGAACTTCCTGCTCATCGATGCCAAGGAGAATGCCCGTTCGGAGGCTTTCGGAAAGGCGTATGTCAACTTCTATGGCAGTATGCAGGGAGCCTTGAACAATCTGAAGATGATGGGTAAGATTGATGTGTTGGGCAAGACCGATATGACCTACGTGCTGCGTGAATCGGAATTGACCACCGATACCCAGTTGGAAGAACTGGTGAAGTTCACCGATTTCAAGAGCGGTAAGCAGGTGGTAGTAGCCAAGCCAACCCTGGAAGGTTTCGATATGCTGATGAGTATCTCTATCGATGAGTCTGCCCATATCCTGTGTGCCCTGAATGCCGACAAGACCAACTATGTGGATTTGTTGGGTGGTGGTGATTTGCAGATGAGATATAATACGGCAGATGGCATCCGCCTCACGGGTAGATATACCCTGAATGATGGTGAGATGAAATACTCGCTGCCTATCATTCCGCTGAAGACCTTTGATATCCAGGATGGAAGCTACATCCAGTTTACGGGCGACCCATTCAATCCAACCCTGAGCATCACGGCTACGGAGGACATCAAGACCACCGTGAACGAAGGCGAGGGTAGCGGCCGTTCGGTGGATTTCATCTGCGGTGTAAAGCTGAGCCAGACTTTGGAGAAGCCAGGTATCCAGTTTATCATTTCCGCATCGAACGACCAGACCGTGCAGGATGAGTTGAATTCGATGAGCGTAGAGGAACGAGGCAAGATAGCCATCACAATGCTGGCATCGGGTATGTATCTGGCGAGTGGTTCAACGAGTTCGTTCTCGATGAACAGCGCCCTGACTTCCTTCCTCAATTCGGAAATCAACAATATCGCAGGTACAGCCATGCGAAGCATCGGACTTGATGTGGGTATGACGGTGGATAACCAGACCAATGCGGCGGGTTCCGTACATACCGACTACAACTTCAAGTTTGCCAAGCGATTCTTCAACAATCGTCTGAGCTTCACAGTGGGTGGACAGGTTTCCACTGGTGCCGAGTTGGATAATGCGAATTACAACAAGAACGAATCGTTCTTCAACAATGTCGAGGTGCAGTATCGTCTGAACGAGAAAGCCAGCATGTATGTGCGCGCTTTCTATAACGCCAACACCTACGATTGGCTGGAAGGACAGATTGGCGAATATGGAGCCGGTTTCACCTGGCGCAGAAAGCTCTCGAAGTTTACGGATATCTTCCGGTTGAAGGCAGACAAGCAGGATTCCGACCTCATGCCGAATTCAAGAATGAAGAGGGATTCCGTCAGTAAAGATTCAATTAAAAACAAGTGATCATGAGAAAAGAGAATAGACTTCACCTTATTATATATATGGCAGCATCCACGATGCTGTCATCCCTCCTCTTTACGGGGTGCTCCTCTACGAGTGCCCTGAAGGAAGACGAGCAGCTTTTTGCGGGATTGAAGCCTATCGAATATACCAACTACGAGGAGAACAGCTATGCCGACTCCGTGAAGGAGGAAATGGAGTATGCCTTGGCATCTGCCCCTACGGGCGCCTTTATGGGTAGCAGCTATTTCCGTACCCCATTCCCGGTGCGCCTGTGGATATGGAATGCTTTCTCGCCATCGGATAATGGACTTTGCAGATGGATAACCAAGGTGTTCGGATCCAAGCCTAAGCTGATGGCGAATGTGAATCCGCAGTTGCGTGCGCAGGTAGCTGAGCATCAGTTAGATAAATACGGCTATTTCAATGGCAGGGTAGATTATGAGGTGCAGACCCAGAGCAATCCGAAGGAGGCGAAGGTGGCTTATAAGGTAGATATGGGGCATCTCTGGCGCCTGGATTCCGTGGCTTATCTCAATTTTCCGGAGCATGGCAAGCAGCTCATCGATTCCACCATGTCGCAGGCACTTATCAGGAAGGGCAGTCCTTTCAATGTATCGAAGCTGGAGCAGGAGCGCCAGCGACTGACCCGACTTTTCCGCAATCAGGGCTATTATTTCTATCAGAACAGTTACGCTTCCTATCTTGCCGACACGGTGAATGTGCCGGGCAAGGTGAACGTGCGACTCTCGATGGTAGATAGCATCGAACCGGAAGCCAAGCGACAGTGGTATATCGGCAACATCAACATCAACTTCAAAAAGCAGTTTACGGAAGAGATGACCGATTCCTTCGTGCGTCGCTACCTGAGTTTCCGGTATGCGGGCAAGAAGATGCCGATTCGTGCGGGTGTGGTGCTCCGCGAGTTGAAACTCCGACCACGCAAGCTCTATATGGTGGATGATGAGACCACGGCGAAGGCAGGATTGCAGTCGATGGGTCTCTTCAGCTATACCAATCTGCAGTTTGTGCCCCGATCTGTCCAGACCTTGGATAGTTTGGGAAATGTGCAATATGGCGATACCCTGGATGCCAACATCGACCTGGTGTTCGACAAGCCATACGATTTCTATATCGAGGCGAATGCCAAGGGCAAGACCACGGGTAGAGTAGGACCAGAGCTCGTGGTGGGTTTAACCAAGCGCAATGCCTTCCGAGGAGGAGAGAAGCTGGATATCAACCTTCATGGAGCACACGAGTGGCAGACTATCACCGGACAGGGCGGCAGTTCCAGTAAGATTAATTCCTATGAGTTCGGTTCCGATGTCTCCGTATCCTTCCCAAGCATCATTACTCCCTGGAATGCCTTCCGCACTATGGCGCAGAACGAGCGCAGGTTCCGCAGGGGACACATCCCTCGCAGCTACTACGGCACGCCAACCACCACGGTGAAGGCATCCATGAACATATTGAATCGTGCCGGCTATTTCCGCAGACATGTGGCAGGAGGCGAGTTGACCTACGATTGGGCCATCTCCTATCAGCATCGCCATTCCTTCAGTCCACTGATTCTCTCGTATGAGTATATGAACTCCTCCTCGGCAAAGTTTGATAGCATCCTGGCAAACAACACGTATATTGCAACCACGATGGCCAACCGCTTTGTGCCTAAGATGAGTTACACCTATACCTATCGCAGTGCGCAGAAATATCGCAGTCCTATCGTATGGTCCACCACGGTGAGTGAGGCAGGTAACATCCTGTCGCTGGGATATCTGGCCAGTGGCAGGAAATGGAACAAGGAGGGTAAAACGCTCTTTGAGAACGAGTATTCCCAGTTCTTGAAGGTGGAGACTGATTTCGTGAAATACTGGCGCATCACCGAGAATTCCACGTTGGTAGGCCATCTGAACGGTGGTATCATCTGGAGTTATGGCAATTCCAATACCGCTCCCTATACCGAGATGTTCTATGTGGGCGGTGCCAACAGCATCCGTGCCTTCAATGTGCGAGGCATTGGTCCGGGAGAGCAGAACTACAGTGCTGTGGGAAACAAGTATGCCAACATCCTGCGTACGGGCGACATCAAGTTGCAGGCAAACCTGGAGTATCGTCCTAAAATCTGGGGCGACCTTTATGGTGCCTTGTTCCTGGATGCCGGTAACGTATGGATGAAGGATGCCGATTTCTCCGAGTATGAGGCATTCAAGTTTAACCGGTTCTATAAGCAGTTTGCCGTGGGCACGGGTCTTGGTATCCGTTACGACATGGGTATGTTTGTGGTGCGTGTGGATTGGGGTATCGGTCTGCATCTGCCATACGATACCGGCAAGAGTGGATTCTACAATATCCCGAGCTTCAAGAAGAACCAGAGCCTTCATCTTGCCGTGGGTTATCCATTCTAGAATTGATGGATTGAAAGGGCAAAAGCCTCCCATTTTAGCGTGTAAATCTCCACAAAACATTTAAATGTTGATATAAATCAAAAAAAAGTAGGAAAACATGCCGCTAGGTGCGTTTTTTTTATTACTTTTGCAGTGTTTAAGATATAAACTATCAACTATTAAATAAAAAAAAGATTATATGAAACCTACATTATTGCTTTTGGCTGCCGGTATGGGTAGCCGTTATGGTGGTTTGAAACAGCTCGATGGTCTGGGTCCAAATGGTGAGACAATCATGGACTACAGCATCTACGATGCTATTCAGGCTGGTTTTGGAAAGATTGTTTTCGTTATCCGCAAGGATTTCGAGGATCAGTTCCGTGAGAAAATCCTCTCTAAGTACGAGGGTCATATCCCTGCAGAGCTCTGCTTCCAGGCATTGGACGATCTGCCAGAGGGATTCAGCGTACCAGAAGGTCGTGAGAAGCCATGGGGTACAAACCATGCAGTGTTGATGGCTAAGGACATCATCAAGGAGCCATTCTGCGTTATCAACTGCGATGACTTCTACAACCGTGACTGCTTCATGGTTATCGGTAAGTTCCTCTCTGAGCTTCCAGAGGGTAGCACCAACAAGTATGCTATGGTAGGTTTCCGCGTAGGTAACACCCTGAGCGAGAATGGTACCGTGGCTCGTGGCATCTGCTCTAAGGATGAGAACGAGAACCTGACTACTTGTGTAGAGCGCACCGAGATTATGCGTATCGAGGGTGAGGTTTCTTACAAGGACGAGGAAGGCAAGTGGGTTGCCATCGGCGACAACACTCCTGTTTCTATGAACGTATGGGGCTTCACTCCAGACTACTTCGAGCACAGCGAGGCTTACTTCAAGGAGTTCTTGAGCGATCCTAAGAACATGGAGAACAAGAAGGCTGAGTTCTTTATCCCATTGATGGTTAACAAGCTCATCAACGAGGGTACATCTACCGTGAAGGTGCTCGATACAACAAGCAAGTGGTTTGGTGTAACTTACGCTGCTGACCGTCAGAGCGTGGTTGACAAGATCCAGAGTCTCATCGACGAGGGCGTATATCCAAACAAGCTCTTCTAATTCAAGTAGATGGATATCAATTTAAATAAGATAACAGATCAGGAAGCCGCTATTCTCCGTGAGATGATAGCGGCTTCTCAGCATATTGTCATCTGTGCGCATAAGTCGCCGGATGGTGATGCCATCGGTTCTTCGCTGGGTTGGGCCTATTATTTGCGCTCCTTGGGCAAGAATCCCGTGGTTTGTGTGCCTGATATGATTCCTGATGCCCTTTCCTGGTTGCCAGGATGTGATGGTATCTTGCGATATGACAGGCACCCTCAGCAGGTGCAGCAGGCTTTTGATGAGGCCGACCTCGTGTTCTGTCTTGATTTCGGAAGCGTGGGCCGTCTCGACGAGATGGACCCTGTGCTGATGGGCTGCAAGGCCCGGAAAGTGGTGATAGACCATCATCTGGCTCCTAATCTGGAGGTGGATTTGAAGATTTCAGACCCGCATGCCAGCAGCGCCAGCGAGTTGGTGTTCCGAGTGATATGGCAGTTGGGTGGTTTCCCTGGGTTGGACAAGACCTGGGCTACCTGCGTATATTGCGGTATGATGACGGATACAGGCGGATTCACCTATAATTCCTCTAATCCTGATATCTATTATATCATCTGCCAGCTCCTCACCAAGGGCATCGACAAGGATAAGATCTATCGCAATGTATTTAACAATTCCCGTGTATCTGCAGTAAGATTCCGTGGTCATCTGATGAGCGAGAAGTTACAGGTCATCGAGCCGCTCCATGCCAGTTATTATACCGTTACCCGCAAGGAACTGATGCAGTATGATTTCATCAAGGGCGACTTGGAAGGACTGGTGAATGTTCCGCTAACCATCAAGGGTCACAAGCTTTCCATCTCACTTCGTGAGGATACGGATATAGACAACCGCGTGTTGGTGAGTCTCCGTTCGGTGGATGATTTCCCTTGCAATAAGATGGCTGAGCAGTTCTTCAATGGCGGAGGCCATCGCAATGCTTCGGGTGGCAAGTTGCTTTGCAGCATCGAGGAGGCAGAGAAGATAGCACAGAAAGCCATTCTGGCTTTTGCTGATTTATTGAAATAGGAATTGGCTTATTTACATAAGAATGCTTTTTTATTGAAATAGGAATGCTTTTGTTTTTACGTTAGAAATAGCTTAAAAATTAAGAAAACAACGCTGAAAGGAGTGTCAGGATGATAATAAGTGATAAATAATAATAAAATCGTCCTCTTCCTCTCGGTGTTGTCTTTTCTTTTTTGTACCTTTGCCGAATAAATCAGATATTTATAATAATAATGAAGAAAATTATATTTGCTATAATGGCTTTTGCGGCTCTCTTCTCGCTTGCCGCATGTAATGATACAGAGACTTATAAGGAGCAGCGTGACCGCGAGTTGGATTCTATCAGTTCTTTCTTGCGCCACGAGAATATAAAGGTGATTTCTGAGGAAGAGTTCAAGAGTCGTTGGGAGAGAAAGCAGAAGGACAATAGCGTGGTTCTTACTGATACTTCCAAGAACAACAACGAGTATGTGCTCTTCAACAGTAATGGTATCTACATGCAGGTATTGGAGATGGGTTGCGGCGATTATATCAAGAAGGGTGAAACCACCGATGTGCTCGTCCGTTTCTATGAGTATAATCTGGGTCTTAAGGCTGCCATCTGCAAGGAGTCATTGCAGTTGACCAACAACACCGTGACTTATTCCTATATGCTCGACAAACTGAGTGTAACCAACAACTCGGGAACCTTCACAGGTTCTTTCGATACTAAAAGTAGTTTGATGGCTAACACTTATAAAAGTGCTTATGGTGTCAGTGGTGTGGTGCCAAGCGGCTGGTTGATTCCGTTCAGCTGGGTGAAGATTGGCCGTCCTAAGACAGATAGTGAGCACATCGCCCACGTACGTATCCTGGTTCCTCATTCTTACGGCACCACAGCCGCATCTGGAAGCGTTTATGCCTGCCTCTACGACATGACCTTGCAGCGAGGCAGATAATAACACCATGTGACAATTAACTTTAAAAGATATATTTATGACACTGATTAAGTCAATTTCTGGTATCCGTGGAACAATCGGCGGTCCAGCGGGCGATACATTGAATCCGCTCGACATCGTCAAGTTTACATCAGCATACGCTACTTTCATCCGTCGTAGCGGTGCTTCTAAGAGCAACACCATCGTAGTAGGTCGTGATGCACGTATCTCTGGCGAGATGGTGAAGAATGTGGTTTGTGGCACCTTGATGGGTATGGGCTACGATGTGTTGAACATCGGCTTGGCTACTACTCCTACCACCGAGTTGGCTGTTACCATGAGTGGTGCGGCTGGTGGTATCATCATCACTGCTTCTCACAATCCACGTCAGTGGAACGCCCTCAAGCTTCTCAACGAGAAGGGTGAGTTCCTTACAGCAGCTAATGGTAACGAGGTGTTGAGCATCGCAGAGAAGGAAGACTTCGAGTATGCTGATGTTGACAACCTTGGTAAATATACAGAGGATAATACCTTCAACAAGCGTCACATCGACTCAGTGCTTGCATTGAAGCTCGTAGATGTTGAGGCTATCAAGAACGCCCACTTCAAGGTATGCGTAGATTCCATCAACTCTGTGGGCGGTATCATTCTCCCAGAGTTGCTCGATGCACTCGGCGTAGAATATACATTCCTGAATGCTGAGCCAACAGGTGATTTTGCTCACAACCCAGAGCCATTGGAGAAGAACCTGGGTGGTATCATGGACGAGTTGAAGAAGGGTGGTTATGATATGGGTATCGTTGTTGACCCAGATGTTGACCGCCTGGCATTTATCTGCGAGGATGGCAAGATGTTTGGCGAGGAATATACCCTGGTAAGTGTAGCTGATTATGTATTGAGCAAGGCTCCAGGCAACACCGTAAGCAACCTTTCATCTACCCGTGCGCTCCGTGATGTAACCGAGAAGCATGGTGGTTCTTATTGTGCTTCTGCCGTAGGCGAGGTGAATGTAACTACCAAGATGAAGGATGTTCACGCTGTGATTGGTGGCGAAGGCAATGGTGGAGTTATCTATCCAGAGAGCCACTATGGTCGTGATGCCCTCGTAGGTATCGCCCTCTTCCTCAGCAGTCTGGCTCACAAGGGCTGCAAGGTGAGCGAACTTCGTGCCAGCTTCCCTAACTACTTCATCGCCAAGAACCGCATCGACCTGACTGCTTCTACCGATGTAGATGCTATCCTCGTCAAGGTGAAGGAGATGTATGGCAAGGAGAAGGATGTCACCGTAACCGATATCGACGGTGTGAAGCTCGACTTCCCAGACAAGTGGGTTCATCTGCGCAAGAGTAACACCGAGCCAATCATCCGCGTGTATAGCGAGGCTTCTACCATGGAGCAGGCTGATGAGCTGGGCAAGAAGCTCATGCAGGTGGTTTATGATATGCAGTAAGATACTGAATATAGATAGTTTGAAAAACAAAGAGGGTGTGTTATAAGTTCTTAATCAGGACTTGTGACACACCCTCTTTGTTCATTTAAAAATACAGTTCTAAACAATCAACTATTAACTATTAACTCTAAACTATCAACTAAAAATACGTATTATGTCAAGAAACAAGAAAACATCAAAGTCGTTATTCCAGTTCATGAACCTCCTCATTGCCCTGTTGATCAAGAACGGGCAATACCGCACCTCGCTGCATTACAAGGCAACCCTCAACAGCTTTAAGCGATACCGAGACGACAAGGACATCGCCCTTTGTGAGATAGATGCAGAAGAGATGCGATCGTATGAGGCATACCTGCATCATACAGCGGAGGTATGCAGCAACACCAGTTCCTTCTATCTCCGCATCCTCCGCGCCACCTATAACAAAGCTGTGGCAAAGGGACTGACTCCACAGCAGCATCCTTTCAGGGAAGTCTATACCGGTATTGCCAAAACCCGCAAGAGAGCCATTCCTACAGAGAATGTCAGCCAGATGAAGCGTTTGGATTCGGTCAAGAATCTCACTCCTAAAGAAGAGATGGCAAGAGATGCATTCCTGATGAGCTTTTATCTACGTGGCATCTCTTTCATCGACCTGGCTCATCTCCGCAAATCCAACCTCAAGGATGGTTATCTCCATTACACCCGAAGCAAGACCAGGCAGCGCCTCACCATCCGATGGGAGAAGGATATGCAGGAGTTGATGGAAAAGTACCAGGCACAGACCGCCTCCTCACCTTATCTCTTCCCATTCCTTGTTGATGATGGAAACAGAAGTCAGAATAAAACTATTGACAAAAAGAAGGAAGAGGTGCGCCTATATCACAATGCCGAAGCGCGTATCTCCTACCATCTCAGGAAGTTAGGAGATAAGATAGGTGTCAAGGGCAAACTCACCCTCTATGTCGCCCGCCATTCCTGGGCAACGACGGCAAGAGGCAACGATATCTCTATGTCAGTCATCAGCGAGGCATTGGGGCATCATTCCGAAACCACCACACAAATCTATCTCAATTCTATCAAAAGCTCAGAAGTGGATGATGCCAACGCCCAAATACTAGCAGTCCTATAAGCCACAAAAAAGAATAGAAAGAGGGATTTTATAAAAAGAACCAAAATGAACCAAATTTTCTGAATCTCTACATAAGAGACACAGAAAACTGAAAACTTTCTTTCAATCAACGACTTAGAAGATTGTATGTGAAAAGAATGTTGAAAAAATGTTGAATTTCGTAGAATGATATTAAATTTTTAACACGCATAATTTGTTAGTTTCCAACAATTTTCGTATTTTTGCAGTGAGTTTCTGTGTCTCTTATGTAGAGATTCAGATAATCAACATCAAAAAAACGAACTTGATTCGCATGATGAAAGAGACAAAAATACAAGCACAGGTTACGTCCACTATTGCAGGGGACGACGGCGAAGCCATGGCAAAAAGCGAAGAAAACGCTAAGAAAAAGGCTCCGGAAAAGCCTAATGAAGGGCTTGAAAAACCAGATGATGCAGGATGGTACGTGGCTGTAGTGAGAGTGAATTGTGAAACGAGAATAGCTGATTCTATACGAATAAATCTTAATTACAATCATATTTGGTTTGATTATTGGATTCCCAAGGTAAAAGTCGTTTATATAGACAAGCGTTCCAAAAAGCGAAGAGTGAAAGATAAGCTATTTCTTTCCACCTTCATCTTTTGCAATGTCTCTCCTTCACAACTTGATAAGATCCGCTTCCGTTCGGATGTGTATAAGATGCTGACGATGCCTGGACAAAGGAAAATATACAAAATTCCCGACCAGGTTATTGCCAACTATCGATATTTTGTAGAGAATGACGAAGAGCCTGTCACTGCTGCCCCTGTTCCTTTGAAAAAAGGTATCAAAGTGCGAGTAGTATCGGGCAGCATGAAAGGTGTGGAAGCATACGTACAGAGCTATAATGGCAAGAAAGCCGTCATCGGCAGTGAAATTAAATATATCAGTGGTGCCACGCTAACGATAAGTAGAAATTTGCTGGAAGTCATCGAAGAAAGTTAAAAATAACTCCCCCGAAAATTTGGTAGTTTCATCAAAAACCCGTATATTTGCAGGCAAAAGGAAACATTTCGTGCAAACGAATAAAAAGAAAGGAACGTTATGATAGATGTAATAAAGATAGCATCTTATATCAGTCAGCGTTACGAGTACCAGTATGGTTCTCGTATTGATGAGATGAAGTTGCAGATTTTGCTTTATTTTATACAGCGAGAGTGTATAGTTCGAACAGGAAGTTCTCTGTTTGAAGCAACATTTTATGCTCATCCTTTCGGACCATATATTCCGGAAGTTCATGCCGCATATATTTCAAATTCATTGCATGATGTTTTGCAGTCAAGCATAATAGAAGAATATAAGCTCATTTTTGATAGTGTTTTCGAACAGTTATCTGCAAAGAAAACTAGAAGTTTGAGCAATCTTATTCATGGTGAAGGTTCTTGGAAACGTGCCATGATGCAAGGAGAGGGTACACCAATGGATATCCAGGACATCAAAGAAGATGCCACCCGTTTCCGAGTAAGACGTTTCTTATTAAGTAACTTGGAGCAATTCCGCAAACAATCATTGTGTCGCCATTCCGATGTATGATTTCACCTGTCAATTCATGAGTCAGAAAACTTGTGAATTAGAGGGAAAAAGAAAACAATTCTTTGAAGAATTTAATGTTTAATCCTCTTTATCAAGTCGCCCCAATCTGCAAGTTATCTCCAGGCGGTCCCATCCCGCACAATATGGCGAGACCTTTGATTGGTCCGCCAACCCTATAGCGTAGCGGTTCCGAGCACCGGAGGGCGGTTACATCCCTTGCCCTTTTGGAAAGGGCGAGGGCTTGGGAGTGGGTTAAGGACCCCCTCTTCGCAGAGGGCACTGAAAAAGATGCCTATTTTGGGAAAAATAAATAAAAATGCTGTCAGTTTCTATGCTTGTGAGCAGTTTTCTGACATCCAAATTCCAAGTTTGTTCTGACTTTCACTAGAGCTTAGATAGCTTTATATCGACTTACAGAGGAGTATATGAGGGCATATTCATGAGGATATCCTCTCTCTTATGCTTTATGCATTAATTTGAGGATTCTTTTGACATTTGCAGCGAAAATAGTCAATGCGCCCTGCATTTCCATGCACGACAAACCATATGACAGTGCTCTATCATATCCAAGGGTATTCTTAAGTTCCGAGTTCTTGGCCTCTATCTTGTACCGTTTCCTCTGAAGTTCTTTGAATGCATCAGATTCCTGAAATTCGAGCTGTTCAATCTGCTCATCAGTTTTAATGGTTACATGATAAGTTCTTGATTTTGCTCCAGGTTTATAGCATCCATCACGAAGAGGACAAACCTTGCATTTATCGACATCGAAGAAGTATATGAATTTTGCATTCCTATGTCTATTGTCGTTTATGCGATTTTTCCTTTCCTTGTATAATGCCATATGGCCTGCAGGACAAACATATAAATCGGCATCTTTGTTATATTCAAAGTTCAGCTTGTGCTGACCATTGCCATTTACAACAGGGTTAAGAGGTGCTGCCAACTTTATATTTTTAGATTTCGCTAATTCGAGATTACTTTTACTGGAATATGCTGTATCTGCAACGATATTCTCAATCTGCATACCAGCAGATTCAGTCTTTTCTATAAGTTCTGGCAATTGAGGACCATCGCCCTTTTCGCCAGAAGTAACGGTAGCTGCGGTGATAATTCTCTCGTCACTCATAGCCATATGTGTCTTATATCCAAAGAATGAAGAATTTGCAGTCTTATGTCCAGTACGGGCATCTTCATCTTTAGAAGTAACACCACGTGTTTCAGCATCGTCAATGGTTTCCTTCAACATGTTAAGACGTTCCTTGACCGCTGGCATATTAGCTGTTGTGGCGTCAGCTTCTACTGTAGCAACAATCGCCTTGGCTGCATTCATGATAGAAGAATACTTCTTTTCTTTTGGAAGCTCAGGCAATACCATACTGTCATCTACAGAATTTACGACTTTGATTACGGTCTTGCAATAGTACTCCAAACTCTTTGCAGCACTAATAGGATTGGAACGGGAATGCGAATGGGTCGCATCAACGATGACGGTTTTAGACTTGAGGACACCCACTTCTATAGCAATAGAAACTGTCTTTTTGATGAGCAGATCCAACAACTCCATATCCTTCAGGCGAAGTCGACGGAATTTGGTCAAGGAACTAGGATTTATCAAGTTAGTCTCCTCAGGAGTTAATCCTAAGAAGTACTTAAATGACATATCATAGCGGGCACGTTCAACAACATCAACATCAGATATGTTATAAATCACCTTCAACAGGAGATACTTGAACATACGGATAGGACTCTCTGCCGTACGCCCATTGTCATGACAATACTTGTCCTGCAATTCCTGGTATACGAAACTAAAGTCCACCAGGTCATTAATCTGGCGGAGCAGGTTGTCTTTTGGGATAATCAAGTCATACAAACTTGAATAATCGCTGAATGATATGGTCTGTTGTTGCTCTAGCATAATCCTTGTATTTTCCTACAAAGATACAAAAAATATTGCACATATGCAACTTTTATGGAGGCTATTTTAAAAGCAGAATGTTAAACTACCATAACCCCAAAAGGGACTTTTTCAGTGCCCTCAGTTTCTACCACTCCACCTTATCGTTGAGAATCACGCCGTCGGTTGCATCTTCGGCTGTAAAGGTTTCTGCCTTATACTGCACGCAGAGCATCACGAGTGGTTCTGTACCGTTGTTGCGAACAGAGCGCTTGCCGGCTGGTGCTACTCTCACCACGCTTCCCTCCTGAATAGGGAATACCTTGCCATCTACCTGGAACTCGCCCTTGCCGCTGAGGAAGAAATACAGTTCCTCGTGGTTCTTGTGGGTGTGGAGGAAACCTGTCTCTGCGCCAGGAGCAAAGCTCTGGAATGAGAACTCACCACCAGTAGCGTTCACGCTCTGACCTCCGAATACCTTTCCGGGAATCTTAATCTCAGGACCCATCTCTAAGGTGTAATCCTTGAGATCACTCATCTTGCCAAAATCTGTGGCTGTGAAGTTTTCAGCCTTTGCAATAATCTTTGTTTCTTTCATCTTGTCTGTTATTTTTAAATGTTTATATTTCTTTTTTTCTTTCTTTATTTCACTTTTTTCTTTCACTTTATGTTATTTCTTTTTGTGAATTTGTGAATACTTCTGTTTTTTTCTTTCATTTTTGAATTGCGCTGCAAAGATACTGCGAAAAACTGGTTCCTGCAAGAGGGCACTTGGGGGTAAGATGGTTACTGGGAGGTAACTATTGCGTGGGAATGGGAGAAAGAAAAATGAAGCGTTAACTTAGATTAACTTGGTATGTTTGGTTTCTTTTCGGATATTAGTTACTTTTGTAGCCTATTGCAGAATATTATAGAGTTTTGCAGAATATTATTGCAGAATATTATAGATTATAGTAGAATATAAAGAAGATAGATTATGGGAAGAATGATAAAAGAAATGGTAGTGCAGGACTGTCCCATCCGTAACGTCCTGGCGCGCGTTTGCGACAAGTGGTCGCTACTGGTAATCTACACCCTGAAATATCATCAGGATGGCCCCCTCCGGTTTAATGCCCTGCGTAAGCAGATTCCGGATATTTCGCAGAAAATGCTTACCAGCACGTTAAAATCGTTGGAGGCTGATGGCTACGTTACCCGCAAGGCTTATGCCGAAGTGCCGCCAAGAGTGGAGTATTCTCTCACACCCCGAGCTGAAACCCTTATTCCTATTATGGATCATCTGATAGAATGGGCGCTGGATAACATGGCTGTGATTCTGAAGGATAGGAATAAGGAAGTAGGCTGATTTCCAAGATGAGTTTTCTTCAAGAATATTTCAAGATGAGATTTTCTGAAGAATATTCCAAGATAAGTTTTCCGGAAAATCATTCATTTTTTCTGTAGTTGGGGTAATGCGTGTTTCCAGGATTCTTCGTATCTTTGCACCCGGAAATCATGATCATCATATAATCATGATAGAATTATAACTATAAGTATAAAAAATATGTATATTGAGAAAATAAAGTCGCCAGCCGACTTGAAGAAGCTGGATTTGAAGGCGCTGCAGATGGTGGCGGATGAAACCAGACAGGCTGTGCTGAACCGTGTGAGCAAGCATGGCGGTCATGTGGGGCCGAACCTGGGATTCGTGGAGGCTACCGTGGCGCTTCACTACGTTTTTAATGCGCCAAAGGATAAGCTCGTGTTTGACGTAAGCCACCAATGTTATCCGCATAAGGTGCTCACCGGACGAGCAGCGGGATTCCTCGGCGATGTGGATGACATGAATGCCATTTCGGGCTATTCTTCTCCTGCCGAATGTCCGGAGTATGACAATTTCGAGGTAGGGCATACTTCCACTTCCGTGAGTCTTGCCACCGGTTTGCAGAAGGCGCGCGACGTCAAGGGTACCGATGAGAACATCATCGCCATTATCGGCGACGGCTCCCTTTCTGGCGGCGAGGCTTTCGAGGGACTGGATGAGGCTTCGGAACTCGGCACGGGCATCATCATCGTGGTGAACGACAACGAAATGTCTATCGCCGAAAATCATGGCGGAATCTATAAGAACCTGCGTGCCTTGCGCCAGAGCAACGGCACCTGCGAGCACAACTGGTTCAAGGCGTGGGGCTTTGAATACAAGTACCTGGAAGAGGGTAACGACATCGAAAAACTCATCCAGGTTTTCGAGAGCGTGAAGGATACGGATAAGCCTACCGTGGTTCACATTCACACAGAGAAAGGTCATGGATTTGCACCAGCCGTAGCCAATAAGGAGGCATGGCATTGGGGAATGCCTTTCAACCTGGAAGACGGTTCGCGACCAAGAAGGAATGCCGATGGAACCCTCCCGGAGGTTGCTCCAACAGAGGATTACGGTACATTATTCTCCGACTGGATGCTGGGCGAGATGAAGCAGGATAAGACCCTCATCGCCGTAACCGCCGGTACTCCTACCGCAGGCGGCTTTACTGCCGATAAGCGCCAACTGGCTGGCAAGCAGCACATCGATATGGGAATCGCCGAAGAGCAGGCGGTTGCCATGATTTCGGGAATGGCGAAGGGTGGATTGCATCCGGTTTGGACCGTTTACAGCACCTTTATCCAGCGTACCTACGACCAGATTGCGCAAGACCTCTGTATCAATTCCAACCCAGCCGTAATCAACGTGGTAGGAGGCGGAGTGAATTCGATGAACGACATCACCCACATCTGCCTTTTCGATATTCCGATGCTCTGCAGCATTCCGGGGCTCATCTATCTGGCTCCAACCACCTGCGAGGAGTATTTCGCCATGCTCCGCTGGAGCATTCTGCAGGATAAGAAACCTATCGCCATCCGCGTGCCAAGCAATGGAGTGGTTCATGCGTCTGAAACCGTTGATGCTGAGTATGGCTATGAGGCAAAGTACAAGGTGATGCATCAGGGCGAGAAGGTGGCAGTCATCGCCGCCGGTTCGTTCTATCAGAAGGGCGAGAATGTAGTCCGCCTGTTGGCTGATAAGGGCATCGATGCAACGCTCATCAATCCCCGTTATCTGAATGAGGTGGATGCCGAAGTGCTGGATAGCCTGAAGGCAAACCATCAGTTGGTGGTAACCCTGGAGGATGGCTCGAAGGATGGCGGATTCGGAGAGCGCATCGCCTCTTACTATGGCACTTCAGAAATGAAGGTGATGGTGGGCGGCATCAGAAAGGGTCTCTACGATAGATATGATGTGAAGAAGTTGCTTTCGGATAATCGCCTGCTCGATGAGCAGATTGTGGAAGACATCTTGTTAGTGATTAATGATTAGTGATTAATGATTAATTATTGGTAATTAATTATTAATGATTAGTTATTAGTTAGTCGGCATAGTTAGTTTTTATTTAACGAGAAATCCAAGCCGGAGAATGAACTCTAGCTTGGATTTCTTCTGTTTTATCATCGAATGTTTGTCTTAATCTCATCTTAATCTTAGTCTCATCTCAGTCTTAATCTCATCTCAGTCTTAATCTCATCTCAGTCTTAATCTTAGTCATCATCCCAGTCATTATCTCAATCGTCATCATCATCATCGTCATCGTCATCATCATCATCCCAATCTCTGTCGTGCTTCCACTTCTTCTTGTCATGCTTCCACTTCTTGTCGTGCTTGTGATGCTTGTGATGCTTGTGATGCTTGCCCGGCTTTCCTGGTCCATAAGTTACATGGGTTCCGCCTGGCCATCCCGGTCTTCCGTAGCTGCACTCAGGGCGAGGGCGGCGCTTGTCGTGTCCCCAGTTATGCTTTGGATACTTGGTGTAAATATGGTGAACATACACATGATTCTGCCAGCCGATAGGGCGATAGAAATAGTATGAGTTCTTAAATTTCTTCCATTGTCTGGCGGTCATCATGCGCTTGAGCTGCTTGTTGCGGTAATGCCAGCCGTAGGCATCGATGTCACGATAGCTGCGGATGCCATTGAGATAATTGAGATTGATGTTCAGAATGCTGTTGCGCTGAACGCTGCTCAATCCCAGTTCTACCATCATCTTATCTGTAATAAAACGGGCTTCAGCCTGAATATTTGTCAGTCTCTGAGCATTCATAGATGTTATCATCATCCATACTGCTACCAATGTCATAATCATTCTTTTCATAACTATCTTCTCTTTAAAGGGTTATTACTGCATTTATTTATTTCTGGTGCAAAGATAGAGAGAATAGCTGAAAAAAGCAAAGGGAAAACCATAATCTGATGTATGATTTTCCCTAAAAGCATCGGGGGAAACTCCCGTAATAAAATTGTAGTATCTTTTATCTGCTAATTCAAATCCTTGTAACCTCTTTGACACATAATACCCCTACCTTTGCACCCGAAATTTAACAGATACCACCCCAGAAGGGGAAAGGTATCATCAATATTTAATAAGGTATTATAGTCAGATAAAGAAAAAATGGAAAAGAAAGTATCGGGTAAGCATAGCAGCATGAAAGGCTTTGCTATGATGAAAGGCTTTGCTATCATGAATGGCTTTGCTATGATGAAAGGTAGAGTAGCTACTGTAGTTTTGACTTCGGCTTTATTGTTGGGTGGAGGCTTGACTGCACAGGCTCAAAACGCTGCATTAACCACCTGTTCTCAGAGTGCAGCAACCGCCATTCCGCAGAATCCAAACTGGAAGGCGAATGCTGCCGAATGGCAGAAACTGAAGGGCGAAATCACCCTCTACATGACCAATGACATGGGCCGAAACGGCTACTACGACCAGAAGCCTATCGCCGAACTGATGGGCGAGATGGCGGGCACGGTAGATCCGGAATGCGTACTTGCCGTGGGCGACATCCACCATTTCAATGGCGTGGCTTCTATCCAGGACCCTCTGTGGCTTACCAATTACGAATGGGTTTATTCTCATCCCGACCTGATGCTCAACTGGCTCCCGGTTTGCGGCAACCATGAGTATCGTGGTAATACCCAGGCTTTTATGGACTACGGCAAGGTGAGCCGCCGCTGGATGATGCCAGCCAAATATTACACCAAGGTGTTCGACCACAAGGGAACCACCGTGCGCGTCATCTTCCTCGACACCACACCCCTCATCGATTCTTACCGCAAAAATCCGGAAATCTATCCTGATGCCTGCAAGCAGGATGCAGATGCCCAGCTCTCCTGGCTCGACGAAACCCTGAAGAATGCCAAGGAAGACTGGGTCATCGTGGTAGGTCATCATCCTATCTACGCCTACACCACGAAGAAGGAGAGCGAACGCCTCGACATGCAGAAGCGCCTTCTGCCTATCCTCCATAAATATAATAATGTGGCGATTTATGCCTGCGGTCACATCCACAACTTCCAGCACATCCAGAAGAAGGGCGACAACATCGACTACGTAGTCAATTCCTCATCATCTCTGGCCCGTCCTGTGAAGCCTATCGATGGCACCGTGTTCTGCAGTCCTGCCGTTGGTTTCTCTGTATTTACCGTAGATAAGAAGCAGCTCAGAATGTCGATGATTGACAAGGATGGAAAAATCATCCACACGGTTTCAAAGGCAAAAAAGTAAAAAGAGCCTTATCCCCTTTGCGCCCCCGTTCCCAGCGATTCCATCGCTGGTCCCCATTTATCATAAAGGAAAAAGAGCTTTTTTGCGAAAAGTAACGAATGAAGATTTCAATAGCGATATAGATGAAAAGATTTTTACTGAGTGCGGCGCTTCTTGCCGCTGCAACTACCGCCATCCAGGCCCACACGCTGGATGGTGTAGTCAAGGATAACAAAACGGGCGAACCCCTCATCGGAACCGTAATCCGAGTAAAGGAGCTGCCCAACGTGAGTACCACTACCGGACTTGATGGTACTTTCACCCTGCATGAACTGCCAGATAAAGGCAAGTTTACCATCATCGTTTCCTACATGTCTTACAAAACCAAGGAGATGGTAGTGGATGTGGCTAAAGACTTTTCCAAAGATGGAAAAGAGGGAAAGAATGGACAGTTGACCATCGCCATGGATGAAGACCTGAAGCAGTTGGGCGAAGTGGTGGTTACCGGTCATCGTGAATACCGCAGCGACCGCAGCGCCATAGAAACCGTGAAGAATGCAGGCAACGTGCTCAACGTGATGAGTCAGCAGAGCATCCAGCTTTCGCCTGACGTCAACGTGGCGAGCGTTCTGCAGCGAGTATCAGGTGTCACCATGGAGCGTGATGCATCGGGCGAGGCTTCCTACGCCATCCTCCGAGGTATGGACAAGCGCTATAACTACACCCTGGTGAACGGCGTGAAGATTCCTAGTCCGGATGATAAAAACCGTTACATCCCATTGAATATCTTCCCTTCTGATTTGATGGACCGCCTCGTGGTTTCCAAGTCTCTTACTGCCGATATGGAAGGCGATGCAGCCGGCGGCGTGGTTGATATGGTGATGAAGGATGCCCCATCCCGCTTCCAGATTCAGGCGAATGCAGCCATCGGAGCAAGTGATTATTTCTGGAAGGATGGCAGAGATTATATTACCAGCAATCGCTCTGATTATACAAAGAAATCTCCTTACGAGGCTTTCGGAAAAGACTACAAGGCGCAGATGAGCGATTTCAAGAACGGTCCTGTTCAGTTGAAGAGTCATTCCATGCCATCTCCTAATTTTATAGGAGGCTTGAGCATCGGCAACCGCTTCTGGAACGACCGCCTGGGCGTGATGCTTGCCGGAAGCGTGCAGAATGTTTTCCGTGGCACCGAGCGCATCTACAATTCCGTAAAGATGGCTTCGGGCGAGCAGGCCATGTACATTTACTCCCTGCAGCATCGCAATTACAGTATCCACGACCTCACAACGGGTGCTCATGCCAAGATAGATTTAACCCTGCCAGGCCACAAGCTGGAATGGTACAACATGTATGTGCGCACCAATTCCAAGGGCACCAGATACAACAATAGCGTCAATACCGAATACATCGGAGCCGACAGCTACACGCAGGACGATGAAGTGCGCTCTCTTTCAACCACCCAGAGCATCTTCGCCACCAACCTGAAGGGTACGCATCATCTTGCCAAGGATTTTACCATAGACTGGTCGGGCGTATTCTCTCAGGCTAAGGAGGAAGATCCGGATAGAACTTACGTTACCCTGACGAATACCGTGAGCAGAAAAGCCGAGAATGGCGGCGATGCCGTTTCGGGTTCCATCTGGGAAGGCGACAAGAACATCACCAAGACCCTGCCTAAGAGTGCTGAGCGCCGATTCCAGCACAACAAGGATACCGACTGGGCGGGTTACATCAACCTCTCTTACGATACCCATTTCGCCAACTCTGTGGAGGCACTCTGGAAGGCGGGCGCACAGTATCGCAGAAAGGAGCGCAGCAACAGATATTATTCTTACATCTTCAATCCTGCCGACATCTCGCAGCGATTGGATGGCAACGGAATAGATCAGTTTGCTCACATCGATTGGGTTTGCAAGACTCCTTATTCTCAGGCTTCGCAACTCAACTACGATTCCAAGGAGCACATCGGCGGAGCCTATGCCATGGTAACCCTGAAGAGCGAGGTGGGCGAACTGAATGCCGGTTTCCGTGCCGAGCACACCAACCAGATTTACACCATGCTCCAGCACTTCCGCAACATGGGACAGGTGGGCGAGCAGAGCTACTGGGATTATCTGCCATCGGCATCCATCAAGTGGACGCCAACCAAGAAGATGAACGTGCGTCTCTCTTACTATCGCTCCATCAACCGTCCGGGCTTCTACGAGATAGTGCCTTATCAGATTCAGGGCGAGGAGTATCAGGAAAAGGGTAATCCAAACCTGAAGCGTGCCCGCATCGACAACATCGACCTGCGCTGGGAGTGGTTCCCAAGCAAGACCGAACAGATTCTTGCCGGCGTATTCTATAAGTATCTGAAAGACCCTATAGAGCAGGTGTTCGTAACATCGGATGGCAAGATTGGAGCCGGAACCGATGCCTACTACATGCCTGACAACCTGGGTAATGCCAAGAACATGGGCTTCGAAATCGACGTGATCAAGTACATCCGCCACTTCGGAGTAAAGGCGAATTATACTTACACTCATTCTGAAATCACCACCTCGAAGCGTGAGTACCAGGAGGGTAGTGCCGAGTATAAGACGGGCGTAACCCAGACCCGTCCGCTGGTTAACCAGGCTCCTCATACCGCCAACATCTCCTTATTATATAAGGATACGGAGCATGGCTGGAATGCGCAGTTGGCCTCTTCCTTCACGGGCACCAAGCTTGCCCTGGTTTCTCCCTTCAAGGATGCCGACCAGTGGGACAAGGCGATGTTCGGTCTCGACCTGAGTGCCGAGAAGCAATTCAAGAACGGCATCTCCATCTTCTTCAAGGCAAACAATCTGCTCGATGCCAAGCGTGAGAGATACTTGAAGACCGTGAACAAGAGCAACCTGGAGTATGAGGGTCAGAAGAGCGATAAGACCATCGTGGGCACTTATCAGTATGGCAGAACCTTCCTGCTGGGAGTAAGATACAAACTTTAAAAGGTAAAAAGGTAAAAAGAGCCTTTCCCCCTTTGCGCCCCCGTTCCCAGCGATTCCATCGCTGGTCCCCAAGTCTTTATATTAAAGTTAAAAAAGAAAAAAGTTAAAAAATGAAAAAGATAAATACTTTTGCTGCTTTGCTGTTGATGGCAGCAGCTGCAATGTTCTCCACATCTTGCGAGAACGATAATATCAATCCATACGATTACGTGAATAATGGAGGTAATGGAAGTGGAAATGGTAATGGAAGTGATGGCAACCAGAACCAGGGTTCTAAGGATGTCATCACAACGAAGGTGGCAGAATATCCAGCAGGTTCTGTGGTTTGGAGTAAGGATACTACCCTGAGCCAGAGCGTTGAGATTCCTGTAGGAGCATCGCTCTACATAGAGCCGGGTGTAACCGTTACCTGCAAGTCTGAGGTTCAGGTGCCGGTAGAAATCGTGGTGTTGGGCAATCTCTATTGCCTGGGAACCGCCGAAAAACCAATAGTCTTTACTTCTGATACCAGAAAGCCTGCTGATTGGGGCGGCATCATCTGCGGATATAATTCTGAGGAGGTGGTACTCAACCACGTGGATGTGGCCTATGCCGGTGCTACTCCTACCGAGAGTTCAGCTTCTTTCCAGAACAAGCTTTTCAAGACCACCATCGATGGCGGTGTGCCAGCCTTCCACTTCTGTAATGTAAACGGCAAGTTCGTGATGACCAACAGTTTCTTTCATGACAACTACAACGATCAGACTTACTTTACCGGTGGTAACGGCGTGATAATCAACAATATCTTTGCCGATAGCGGAAATGCAGCCGATGGTGGCGAGGCCATCAACGTAAAGGCAGGTTGCAAGCTCGATGTAGCCAACAACATCATCTACAACGCCTGCACCAACGCCTTCAAACTTTCGAATGCCGGAAATAGCGAGGTAATCCCTCTCTCTGAGATGACCGTCTATAACAACACCATCATCAACTGCGGCTGGCGCCGTTCCAAAAACAAGAAGGGTGGTTCTGTCTGGGTAGAGAAGGCAGCGAAGCCAGTCTTCGTGAACAACCTCATCTACGATTCCCGTTTCGGACTGAAGCAGCCAAAGAAGGATGGTGCTGATATGGAGCACAGTCGTCTTACACCAAACTACTACTTTGCATCTACAGATACAGGCGTAGCGCAGATGGCGAAGGATGCAGAGCTCGGCATCTGGTTTGAAACCGATATCAAGAGCAGCGTGGCAGGTCAGCTCAACCCTCTCTTCAAGAACTTCACTCAGAGCGAGAAGATGAATATCAATTGCGAGATAGATGATGTAGCCCAGGGTGCTCCATTGGCATTCGACAAGAGCTGGAATTTCGAGTATCAGGCAGGCAGTCCTGCCCTCTCAGGAGGTGTAACCGATTTTGCCCGCCTCTTCCCACAAGGTCTGCCATTCTTCGGCATGAAGCAGGTGAATTTCCTGGATAAGAATAACGACCAGAACTATTACTTCGCCGCCCCATTGCCAAGCGCAAGATTCGGAGCATGGTTGTAATATCAGTCTGTTTTTATATCAGATATCCATACTTCTTGAGCGCTTCCTCTACCTTGCTTTTATAGATCGTCTCCACCAAGAGGATGAAGCCCTCAGCCTTCAGCGTGTACTTGCGGATGGTAGGGTCGGTGAGGATGATGTGCTGCAACTCCTTGTCGTCGGTTGGAATCTGCAGCAGGGAATACTTCTTCTTTGGTGCCTTCATCGGCTTGCATCGCTTCTTGATGTCATTGAAGAACTTTGCCCAGTTGTCGGGCAAGTCCTGGGAAGAGATGTATTCCTTGAAGAAGTCAATCTTGCTGTTGATGTCCTGTAGCTTCTCACAACCATTCAGAAAACTCTCGTAGCTCACCTTGTACATTTTCTTGGAGATGGCTGTCGCCATGTTGCCTAGGAGCGACTCGTACGGATTGTTGTCCACCAGCGATTTGATGATGAGGCGTTCTGTGTCCAGTTCGAAGTAATGGATATCTGCCTCCTTGGTGCGCACATATTTCCTCTTGATGTCCAGGGCATAGAGCCCCAGGTTGGTGAGTCGTACATAAGCCAAGGTGTCATAATAAGAGGTGGCTCCCTCGTCGGGCTTTTCCTTGTAGGCTATCTCCACGAAACCGAATGCAGCCATCATGAAGAGTGCCGCCTTGAGGTAAGGGTAGGTCAACTCTTGGATGGTGTCATCGCAAAAGAGTTCTTTGCCATCATATTCATTACAGAAATTGGCCTTGAGGAGGTCTGAGTAGTAAAGCAGCAAAAATTGACTCTCTGTGTTTTTGGGACTCACTCGGCAATGGAACAAAAGTTTGTCTATCGGCAACCAGCCTTCTTTGTGGAATTCCTTCAATACCGACTGAAGAACGTTTATCTGATACCCACAACTGCAATAGTCGAACATATTTTTTCTGAATCCTGTGATGTGTGGCAAAAGGACAGGCATCAGGTACTCTTGCATTTCATCCAGGTTCTTGAAGAGATCCTTCAATAGGTCTTGTTTCTCCGTCAAGTCGTTGTTGTACAAGTCCATGCAATAGATGGTGTAGAAATTGAGCACAAACGAAGCGCAGATGTTGGAGAAATATTTGTTGCCATCCGTGAAAAATTCAGGGAGATTGAGAAGCTTGGATTTCTTCTTCAGTTCGCTGGCTGGCAGCTTGTTTCGTCCCAGGTTCAGCTGTCCGCTGTCGAAGAGTGAAGACATGATAGGTACGACGGTGAAAATCGTATTCTCACCGCTATAGGTCTTGTATGCTTCCGCATCAGGCAACTCCTCGCATTTCTCGATATTCATCAACTCTGGGAAGAGAATAGGCAATGTCTTTACATAATAAGTGTTGTCTGCCAATTCAAGGTAATAATTAGAGCGCCCGTATGTGTTCTTGTTAGGAATTGGCGCTTTTGCCTCTCTGGTGCCATACCAGTTGCCAAGTTTCTGGTTGATCTTAGGAGCGTCCCAGAAATGCCTGCTCTCTGTGATGCTAGGTTCGCCGAGAATCTTGGTTGCGTCAGTATGTAGGATGTAATGGTTGGCGGCAGTCTGCTTGAAGAGTTTTTTTACAGGTTCCGACCATTCGTCGTAATATAGGGAGAAGTTGTTGGTATGCTTCATGATAGCAAGAAACGCTGCATAATCCTTCTTCAGTTTCTTCTTGTTGGATAACATAAGCGTGATAGGGGCTGGCTCGTATTTCTTGCCGTCCTTGTCCAGTGCCACCAATTTGTACTTCTTAAAGGTTTCACGCACGCCGTAAGCTGCTTCCTGTAGTTTACTAAAACCATATCCGTGCATGAGGGTACTTATTATTTGTTCATTCTCCGTCCCTTCCGGAACGTATATGGTTTTCTCTGGTCGCTTGTCGTTTATGTCCCAGAGTGTTGTTTCTGTTGCCATGTCTTGTTTCTATTATGAAATGATGTTTTTATCCCAGAATGAAGTTGATGTCATCTTCCGACAGATGCTTGGCAGATGAACTGTCGGCACCTATCAAGCCCTCGAAGAGCTCGGCCTTCTGTTGTTGCAGGAGTTGTATCTTCTCCTCGATGGTTTGCTGGGTGATGAGCGAGTAGCTGAGTACCTTTGCCTTCTGTCCGAAACGGTGCAGACGGTTGATGGCTTGTTCCTCGGCAGCCTTGTTCCACCATGGCTCGAAGATGAACACGGTGTCGGCGGCTGTCAGGTTCAAACCCACGCCACCCGTCTTCAGCGTCATCAGCATCACTCGGCATTGTGGGTCGTTCTGGAATCGCTCCACGATGCTCTTGCGGTCTCTCGTTGAACCTGTCATGCAGGCATAGTCCACACCGTTTTGGTCCAGTCGCTCGCTGAGTTCTTCGATACCTGCTATGAAATTGAAGAATACCACCACCTTGTGTCCGTTGGCCACGGCTTCGAGGAGGGTGTCGGTCAGCAGGTCGAGCTTAGGCGACTTGATGTGTCCGTCGCTGAGGCTCTCTGGGATGGAGGCGATGCGGCGAAGTTCGTTGAGTGCCTGGAACATTACAAACTGCGACTTCTGAATGCCCTCGGCGGCTATCGTCTGGCGCACCTGGTTGTAGTAGTACTGTCTTCTTCGCTCGTAGAAGTCGTGCTGCTCTGGACTCATCTCCACGAAGAGGGTCTGCTCGATGCGGTCGGGCAGGTCTTTGAGTACGTCCTTTTTTAGTCGGCGAAGCATGAACGGGAATATCTTCTTGCGGAGGCTCAACAGGGTGTCCTTGTCGTTGTCGCGCTGGATAGGACCCGTGTAACGGCTGTTGAAATCGTCCAAACTGCCAAACATTGTTGGGTTGAGGAAACGGAAGAGCGAGTATAGCTCCGTCAGATTGTTCTCCACCGGCGTACCACTCAATGCCAGTCTGTGTTCGGCATGGAGTACGAGGGTGGCTTGGGTGGTCTGCGTGGTAGTGTTCTTGATGTTTTGGCTCTCGTCGAGAATCACATAGTGGAACTTCTGCTTGGAGTAGGTCTCGATGTCGTTGCGCACGATGGCGTAGGTGGTCAGTATCACCTGGTGCTTCATTGCCTCCTTGATGTCTCGGTCGCCTGCATAATAGGTATAGACAGAGAGTTGTGGGGCGAACTTCTTCAACTCGTTCTGCCAGTTGAAGAGCAGGCTGCGAGGCATTACGATGAGCGTAGGTTTCTTCACCTTCGGATAGATGAGGGTGAGGACACCGATGGTCTGCACGGTCTTGCCGAGACCCATGTCGTCGGCGAGACAGCCTCCCAGGTTGTTGTCGTAGAGATATTTTATCCATTTGATTCCCTCTGCCTGGTATGGGCGCAACTGGGCGTTCAGTTTTGGTGCCTTCAGGGTTTCCTCGGCAAGGTGGTTGAAGCCCTCGTACACTTCACGGTGATGCTTGAACGCCTCACCCTCCAAAGGCTCGTTGATGAGGTCTTCTATCTCAGGCAGGTCGAAGAACGACACCTTGACCTTTCCATCCTTGTCCTTTTTCTTGAAGATACGTTCCAGACGTCGCATGTATCCGTCCTCGATGATGGCACGGTTGCCGTCCGACAGCTGGATGTATTTCTTCTTGTTATATTGCGAGAGGATTTGCTGGAGCGAGAACTGTTCGCCTTCGAGCGTGATGCTGGCGTCGCCCTCCAGGAAGTCGATGCCTGATGAGAGGCTGATGTTCAGCTTAGGCGTCATTGGTTTCACCTTGTACTCACGCAGTTTCTCGGCACCGATGAGCTGGTAGGTTCTCAGCAGGGATGGGAGCGATTGGAGCAGGAACGGACCTGCCGTTTCCTCGGGGATGATGAAGAGATGGTCCTCCACATACACGTCCTTCTGTGCCGCCTTGCTAGGGGCGTATTGTATGATTTCCTTTCTGAGGTTGTTGGTGATTTCGTCTATTGGCAGATGGGCGAGTCGCTTTACCACAATCTTTTGGTCGAGCGAGAGTGATGCAATCATGCTCAGGTCGAACTGCTGCACGAAATCGAGCGGCAATCCCTTGTATGATTCTACGAGTCGAAGGAACAGGGTCTTGTCGGCATCTATCTTCTCAAACGAAAGAGAAGGGGTAGGTACGATGTCGGTGTCGGAGAATTCCACGGTGTAATACTCGTAAGTCACCTGCACGCTTTCGATGAAGGAGAAGAATACGGAGAGGTATTCTTCCAGCATATCTTCGGTGAAACGGGTGGTAAAATAGCTGAGTTGCTGATAGTTGTCGCCGATAGGGGCGATGGGATAAATGACATTGTCTGACAAGACGAAACTGTCTGACAGAAGACTGAAATACAACTTGTTGGCTTCGTATTTCTTGGCTCCGTCATATTCTTCAGCATCCGAAGAATCCTTGGCGGCAATGATAAAATGCGGTTCGATGTTGCGGCCGAATTTCTTTAACACCAGTTGGAGCACAGAGGTGTCTGGGTGAACGGATATGGCGTGACCCTTCTCATCGATGAGGTTCTTGCAACGGATGAGCTGGTAGAGCAAGTGAGGGTTCTGGCTGAGGCTCACGTCGGTAGCCTCGCTCTCGTCCCAGGAGATTTGGAAAGCCATCTCCTCCTTGATGCTGTCGATGCTGCGCAGGAGTTGAGCCGTATCGCCCGAATAGTAATGATAGTCAGCCTCCACCGGCTTCAGTTTTTTATCTACCGGGATGATGAAAGTATCGTTTTCCCCAGTTCTTATCATGAAGAAAATCTCCTTGCCCGTCATTGTCTTGCCGCTTTTGGCAATGGTGATGGGTTGGAGCTTCTTGAATTGTGTCAGAAAATCGCTCATCTTATTTTTCTGTTTTGATTAAATTATTGTGTCAAATTCTTTATTTGCCTACAAAAATACAATAAATATTCGGAATATGCAAGCTTTTATTTGTGAGAAGTAAAATATTTGCTCGAAAAAGTGAAAAATATGAGGGAAAGTTTTGTTATGATAGGATAAAGTTGTATCTTTAGTAATAGAGGGTATGCTTTTATCTTGCAGGTTGAACATTATATCTTTTAGCTCGCAACAAAGCAATCAGCCCTTTATCTCCTGGGAGATGCATCGCTCCAACTGCTATCAAACAAGTCCTATCCTTTAAAATATCTTCTATTTTCCTCAACCATCTGTTGTTCCTTTCGGCTCCCATTTTCTGTTCATACACTTCATTGGGAATGAAAGATAGATTATTGGTGCACAGCTTCTCCAAATCACCCGACAGATACATTTCGTAGGAAGATGTGGATGCCGCCACCTTTTCCATTTGGGCAATCTTTTCCATTTGAGCTACCTTTTCCATTTGGACAATCGCATCATATAAATCTGCAGCTTGCTCTTTCAAACTCTTCAGGTATTCGGCAGAATCCCTTGTAGCTTCTACCAAAGCCCTTGCCGATTCCTCATAGGTTTCCAATCCGGAAACCTTGATGTTCTTTTGCAAGGCATAATGATACAGACAATCATCAACACTCACGGCCTTGGCACTTCCCTTCATCCTGTTCAGGCGAAGGCGCTCCACCCAGTATGCAGGCTTAAATTGCGTATAAGAAGATCGGCGCAACTTTTCGCTGAAAAAGTTATCTACAAGCCGAAACTTCTCTCTGCTATCATATAAGCCTCGATAACTTTCGCCTTGGGGCAGCGCATTATAATCGTTTGCTTCATCTGCTTTCACAAAAATAGAAGCAGAAGCCACACAATCAGCAACAACCGCAGAATCGTTGAAATCTTTACTCTGTTCAAGATAGATGCAAGACACATTTCCTAAGACCTCATGCAGTTGTGGAAACGCCGTGAAGATTTCTTCCAGTTTATAGTTATGCCCGTCACCATGCATCGTACCAAACAGGTATGATTTGTGCGACAATCCGTTGCCCGATATTTCCCACAGCATACCATCCTTCTGGCTGTCTAATTGCACATTCGAGCAACCTCGACAACCACTACAGAAACTTACCGCAAAAAATAAAATCAGCAAGCCAAGAAGGCTTTTTCCTTTTCTATTTTTCTTCATATTTAAAAATCAAACCCTACTTTAACATGATTCAAATTGTCATACCCTTTTCTTTGAGCAGATCCTTCATTCTCTTTGTTGGCAAAGATACGAATAAATGGTGAAACCACCAAATAAAAAACATCTTTTCTTCATGTCTCTTATCTTCTTTCTCCGTGCCTCTTGTTTTCTGAATGACGCTGCAAAGATACGGCTTTTCTAAGTACAGCAGTAAGACGATGATTCATGCTCATAGGGGGTGCCGAGTAGTTTATCCAGTATTAATTTTGTGTTAATCTTGGGAAAAGTCTTGGCTGTTATCAGGAAAAAATGTACTTTTTCCTAACTGAAAGTTCCGTTCATTACTTTTGAATGTCCGTTCAATACTTCTGAATGTGCATTCAATACTTTTGAATGTCGGTTCAATACTATTGAATGGAGATTTCTATTAGAGGCAGAAACAAATTTAACAAGAAAGAAAACGTTATGGCAAAGTACAAGTTGCAAGAGATGCCCGATGTTCATAATACAGGCAAGCGTAAGGTTTATCCCAAGATGGTGACCAATCGGACACTATCCAGAAAAGAGTTCGTCAAGAAGATATGCCTACAACAACAACCTGAGCCGCACCGCCGCCTCCCTGGAGCTGAAGGAAATCACCGCCGATAGAA
>OOCQ01000418.1_pt1 | contig 36630 bp, 28 predicted proteins | sample 1671121 | NCBI WGS metagenome assembly OOCQ01 (sample SAMN06348124, study PRJEB24527) | human gut metagenome | biome: human gut; feature: ankylosing spondylitis patient; material: feces | host: Homo sapiens | place: China | collected 2015-10 | reverse complement strand
GAGTAGTCTCCGTGAAGATGCCTAGCTTCGCCCAGGAGCGAGACTGCCAGCAGCTCATCCATGACTTCTATGCGAAATATGCTGACAATACGAAGCCCTTCTCCCGAGACGTAATCCGCATCAATGCGCAAGCAGAGAAGCGAGCGACTCTCTTAACTCCTAACTCCTCACTCCTAACTCCTAACTTAAAAGACTCCTCACTCCTAACTAATGAAGCTCCTCCCGAGATGCCGAAGAAGTTGCCTAGGCTCGTGGATCTCCTCATCTCCCAGACACCGGACATCTACAAGCCTGCCGTAGCCCACGCCATCTTCCCTCCGCTAGCCACCCATCTGTGGCGCACCTCCTTCCGCTACATAGACAATGTGGCGCACGAGGCCACCCTGATGTGCTGCCTGCTGGCGGGTACGGGCGCAGGTAAAAATTGTGTACAGATGCCCATCAACATGATTATGGAGGACATTCGCCGCCGTGACCGTGAGAACCTGCAAAGGGAGAAGGAGTGGAAGGACGAGGTGACCCGAAAGGGAGCCAACAAGGACAAGCGCAAGCGACCGCAGAACCTCATCATCCAGGAGATAGACGCCGACATGACCAACCCAGCCTTCGTGATGCGAACAGCTGAGGCGCAGGAGCATTTTCTCTACACATCTCTGAACGAGATAGACCAGTTTGACGCTCTCAAGGGCACGGGCGCCCAGCAGTTTCGCATCATGTGCCTTGCCTTCGACCCTGGCAACCAGTATGGACAGACCCGTGTGGGCACGCAGAGCGTCACGGAGCGAGTCACCATCCGCTTCAACTGGAACGCTTCCACCACCATCCAGAAGGGCAAGCGCTACTTCTCCCGTGTGCTGACCGACGGTCCGCTCTCGCGCATCAACTTCTGCACCATCCCGGAGAGGGAGATAGGAGCCGAGATGCCCGTCTATGGCGACTACGACGACAAGTTCAGAGAGCAGCTCAGGCCCTACATCGAGCGGCTATGCCAGGCATCGGGCGTGGTGGATTGTCCCGAGGCTTTCCGACTGGCAGGGCAGCTGATGGAGGAGAACGCCGACTTTGCCCGCCTCTCGCAGAGCCGCATCTACGAGAATCTCTCCTTCCGAGCCAACGTGATAGCCTATCTGAAGGCGTGCGTGCTCTATGTGGCTAATGGATATGAGTGGGAGCCGGAGATGGACGACTTCATCCGTTGGAGCGAGCAGTATGACCTGTGGTGCAAGATGCAATTCTTCGGCGAAGCCATCGCCAAGGCTGATGAGGTGGGGGAGAAGAGTTCTATGCGCGGCCCTCAGAATCTGCTCCAGCTCCTGCCCGATGAGTTTACGCTCCAGCAGGCTCAGCAGCTCCGTCTTGCCCATGGCTTCAGCATCGAGGGCACCAAGAACATGCTCTATACCTGGACCCATCGCAAGTATATCCAGCGCAAGAAATCTGACACTTACAGTTCTGACAGTTTTATCAAGCTACAATATAAAAATAATCAGTAAGAAAAAATGGAAATCATATTAAAAAGAATAGCCAAGAAGCCTGCTTATACCATCGGCAGACTGTATCTCTTGGACGATGAGAGTGTGAAGGTGGTACGTAACCCTAGAGGGGAAGTAACTGACGTGCAGGTGCTCACCGACCTGACCAGGGAGGAGCCCTTCTGCGACACGCTGGAACCCACATGGCGCAAGGAGCGCCGTGTGCCGGGCCAGACGGCGATACCCGAGGGCCGCTACCCAGTGGTGGTAACCTGGTCGCCCAGATTCAAGAAGTGGCTGCCACTCCTGGTGAATGTGCCCAAGTTCTCGGGCATCCGCATCCACGCAGGCAACTACCCCAAGGACACGCAGGGCTGCATCCTGCTGGGCAAAAACCAGTTTGTGGGCAAGCTCATCGACTCCCGCCTATGGGTGAACCGATTCATCCGCCGATTTGTAGAGGCTAGGGATCATGACGAGGCTGTATGGATCACGGTGATGTAGTTGGGAGTTGGGAGTTAGGAGTTAGGAGTTGGGAGTTAGGAGTTGGGAGTTAGGAGTTAGGAGTTTTTTGAGGTGATGGCTATAATAAACAAGAAACCCTGCAAAATCTTTCGATTTGCAGGGTTTATCTTGGGTGGAAGGTGGGACTCGAACCCACGACATTCAGAACCACAATCTGACGCTCTAACCAACTGAACTACGTCCACCATGTTAGCTTGCTTAGAAGAGTCATTTCTTTTAAGCGAGTGCAAAGGTACGAAGAAAATCTGATTCCACCAAATTTTTCCGCAACTTTTTTGCGATTTCTTACGAAAAAAGTGACATTTCCCCCTTTTTAGCCCCCTTTCTCTAGAATAAAAGGGGATAAATGGGTGGAATGCCACTCTTTCTAAATGTTGCAATTTTGGGAGATTTTTATCCAGTCTTTTACTTAGCTGGGCTAGCAGGTACAGTAGGAGCTGCTGCTGCTGGAGCCTGAGCGCCTGCTGCTGGAGCTGCCTTCTGGGCATCCTTGCTAGCACCTGGCATAGCTGGCAGGGCGGTCTGCTCCTGGGTAGCGCCCTCCATCACTGAGCTGTCGCCAGCTGCCTGAGGTGCTACGTAAGCACATGCCACGCTGATCACTACCATCGCTATGGCAAGTCCCCATGTAAGTTTTTCTACTACATCGGTGGTCTTGCGAACACCCATGATAGAGTTGGTTGATGAGAAGTTGGAAGCCAATCCACCTCCCTTAGACTCCTGGATCAGCACGATGAGAATCATCAGGATAGATGCCAGGACGATTAATACTACAAATAATGTGTAAGCCATTTTTTAATTTTAAAACTAGTTTTATTTATTATGAATTTTTACTTATTGCTGTTGATACTGATATTGCTATCGTATCTATTTCTTATCCACTTTTTTCTTCGACTTCGCCTCATTGAACATCAGCTTCTCTAGGAAGCGCAGCTGGTCCACATAGTATGCACTCTTGTCGGGGTGCTGCCTGTGGAGCCTGTCGATGATGCCATGCGCACGCTCATACTTGCCCTGCTTGATGTAGATGCGAGCCAGGGTCTCGGTGAATACGCCGCTGTTCTCGGTCTCCTCCGAAGCGCCACCCTCCTCGGTCTCCTCATTGCTGATCTCGGGGGTGTATTCGGGCTTATAGTCCGAGCCTGCATCCACCTTGGACAGCTTGAATCCGCCGTCCTCTATGAAGTCGTCTATGAGGCTGATGGTGCGCGATTGCTGCTCCTCTTCCTCCTCGTCGCCCGTCTCCATGAGATAGGCCACATAGTCCACGGCTGCATCGGCAGGTGTAGGCTTGCGCTTGCGGTCCTTCTTCTTCTCCTCCTCGCTGGCATCCACCGGAATGCTGCCCAGGAAGGTGTCGATGAGGTCCTTGGTGCGATCCACCTTCTTGCCGTTGGCTGTGGTCTGCTGGGCTCGTGCCTCGGCAGCCTGCTCGGCAGGGGCTTTCTTGAGCTGGTAGTGGGCCGCCTCTATCATCTGGAATATCATCTTGCGGTCGGTGATGTAGATGGCGGTGCGGCGCAGCTCCTCGTCGAAGCTAGGGTCGTGGAGCAGGTATAGGTTCTGCAACATCAGCAGGCGTGCCGTCTGATAATAGGGGTACAGAGCCAGCAAGGCGCGCAGGTCATAGAGCGTCTCTCGGTTCATTTCCTCCGGATGTTGTATCAATCTACTTAGTTCCACGAATTCTTAATTCTTAATTCTTAATTTTTAATTATAAATTACCAGTTGGCCACGGTGGCATTGAATATCTGGTCTACCAGGTCCTTCACCATCTGCGATACCAGCTCCTCCTGTACGGAGGCTAGGCTCTGGGTGGTCTCATAGCTCTTGGACGATGTGAATTGCTTCTCGAAGTCCTCGGCATGGTTCTTGTTGTTGGTGAAGCGCACGTTCACCGTGATGCTCAGCTCGGTCTGGGCTGAGTAGCCCTCTGAGCTGACCGACTTGTTGCGTTGCGAGTAGTTGGTTATCTCGCCCTCTATCTTCAGGTCGCCGTTGCGCGATACCTGGCGCAGCTGGGTGTTGCTGGCAAACTTGTCCTTCAGTTCGTTGTTGAACATCGGACCCATCGGTCCCCATACGTATGAGCTTCGGATAGGGAAGTCCACTATCTGTATGGTCTTGGTCTGCGTATAGTCGATGCTGGCTCCATTAAACTTGTAGCTCACGGAGCAAGCGGCGGTGATGCCCAGCACCAGTATCACACACATATATAATATGTACGCGCGTATATATCTCATATTTTTTATTTTCTGTCTATTCCTTCTTTTCACTCCAAACTCCTAACTCCTAACTCCTAACTCCTAACTCCTAACTCCAAACTCCTAACTCCCTAAAGTCCGTACTTCTTAATCTTTCTGTACAGCGTGCGGTCGGAGATGCCCAGTTCCTCGGCAGCCTTCTTGCGGTTGCCATTGTTGCGTTCCAAGGCTCGCTCTATCATCTGTCGGCTCAGGTCGTTGAGGTTGAGCGATGCGTCCTCTTCCTCCTCTGGCTCCTTGATTTCCTCCGCCTCTATCACTTGAGGGTCGGGTTTCGCATGGGCTAGGTCTTGGATGTCGGAGATGTCTCTCACGCTAGGCACATCGGATATGTCTCTGATTTCGGAGATGTCTCTGATGCTCGATACGCCATTGATGCCCGATACATCCCTGATGGGCTGCGGATGGCTGAATCCCTGGGCGCCGCTGAGCTGTCGGGCATCGTCGAGCTGCTTGCGCAGGGAGTTCATCTCTCGCTTCAGGTCGCTCACGTTGCCACGCAGTTCGTAGAGTATCTTATAGAGCAGCTCTCGCTCGTTCTCGTAGCTGTGGTTGCCGCCGCCCTGCTGAGGGATGGTGGCTAGCTGGGTGCTCTCCTCATCCTTCGGGATAAACTGGAGCAGCGTGTCTACGCCTATCTCCCTCTCTCGGCTCAATACCGACATCTGCTCGGTGATGTTCTTGAGCTGGCGCACATTGCCTGGCCACTTATACTTGAGCATGATTTCTTTTGCCTCGTCGGTCAGCGTGATCTTGGGCAGTCGGTATTTCTCCGCCATCTGCATGGCGAAGAGGCGGAAGAGCAGCAGGATGTCGTTGCCTCTCTCTCGCAGGGCTGGCATCTGTATCGGGATGGTGTTGAGTCGATAGTACAGGTCCTCGCGAAATCTGCCCTCGCTCACCGCCTTGCGCATATTCACATTGGTGGCTGCCACGATGCGCACATCGGTCTTCCTGATCTCTGTGCCGCCCACTCGGATGTATTCGCCCGTCTCCAGCACGCGCAGCAGTCGGGCTTGGGTCTGGATAGGCAGTTCGCCCACCTCGTCCAGGAAGATGGTGCCCTTGTTGGCTATGCCGAAGTATCCCTCGCTCTCGCCGATGGCTCCGGTGAATGAGCCCTTCTCATGACCGAAGAGCTCGCTGTCGATGGTGCCCTCAGGGATGCTGCCACAGTTGATGGCGAAATACTTCTCTCGGCGGCGTGGCGAATTGTCATGGATCACCCTCGGAATGATCTCCTTACCAACGCCGCTCTCGCCGATGATGAGCACGGAAAGGTCGGTCGGTGCCACCTGCAGGGCGACATCGAGCGCATGGTTCAATCCGTCGCTATTGCCGACGATATTGTAGCGTTGTTTTATCTTTTGAAGTTCTGAAGTATCCATTTAGCTGCCAAAATTACACATTTTTTTTGAAATATCAGCATTTACGGCTCAAAAATCGTTGTTTTTTAACGTTTTGACTATTCTTGAACCTCTTTTACGGGCTCCTGAGCTGTTTCTGCTGCCTTTTTGACATCATTGTCAGCTGGCTTCTTGCCATTGCCGTCGCCGCCATTCTTGTTGTGCTTCTTAGGGATGGAGAAGCGCACCTTCTCGCTCTCGTCTCTCTTCTCGTGGTAGAGCTTAGGGAGCGGATTCTGCTTGGCGTCATCATAGTTGTTGCGATGGCGGAAGGCATCGATGGCGAGGAAGATGGCATGGCGGAATGAGGAGGCATCGGCCTCGTTGCAGCCCGTGATGCTATAGCATGGGGTGGTATCGGCGCCCGTGCGGATGATAGGCAAGCCGGCTGTGTAGATCACTCCGTCCTCGTCATAGAGGGAATGGAATGGGGTAATGGCTTGGTCGTGATACATCGCCATGATGCCGTCGAAGTCCATATAGTAGCCCTTGCCAAAGAAGTCATCGGCTGGGTAAGGACCGAAAGCCTGGATGCCCTTGCTGGCCAGCTCGTCGATGGCAGGGATGATGATCTCTCGCTCCTCTGAGCCACAGCTTTCGTCCTCGTTGCTGCGAGGGTTGAGTGCCAAGACGGCGATGCGAGGGCTGGTTATCATATAGTCGCGCTTGATGGTTTGCTGCAAGAGGGTTACCTTGTTGATGATGGCATCCTTGGTGATGCTGGCAGCCACATTCTTCAGCGGTGTCTTCTCGGTGATGCTGGCTATGCGCAGGTCGCCGCCCACGAGGATGTTCATCGCCTTTTGACCCTCGCCCAGGCAGGTCTCTAAGTACTGCTCGTGGCCCTGGAAGGCATAGCCCTCTATCTGGGCGTTCTGATTGCTGATAGGGGCAGTGACCAGCACGTCGTAGAGCCCTTTGCGATAGTCGGTCATCGCACGGTCCAAAGCCTTGATGGCTGCCGCTCCCGATTCTGCGGTAGGCATACCCATGTCCACCTTCACCTCTTCCTCCACGGCTGCGAGCAGGTTGATTCTGCCATCCTCAGCCTCCTCCGCCTTTTGGATGATAGAGAACACGGCAGGCAGGTTCATCGCCTTGCGATAGTAGGCAGCCACCTTAGGCGAGCCATATATAATAGGTGTGCAGAACTCCAGTATGTCTGGCTCTGCGAAAGCCTTAAAGATAAGTTCGTATCCGATACCGTTGGAATCGCCATGAGTGATGGCCACTCTTATTTTCTTATTGTCCATTGTGTTGTATAAAAAATTTTTGTTTATATTATTTGTCGGCAGCTCTCCTGGCAGTGCTCATCACTGCTTCGAGCTGCTTCATGAGATTTCTCTTTTTCATTTCCGGGGCGTATACGAAGCCGATGATGTAGATGGCGTCCTCGTCTAGTGGCACCCGGGCCATCCTATAGGGTCCGCCCATGGCATCTCCCTTCATCTCCCAGAGTCCCTGGGTCAGGTTGTTGTATAGCATCTTGGGATAGCTGAGCTGCATATACATGTCGTTCGTTTCCCCAATCATATTTTTGCGCAGCATACTGTCAATGGCATTCTTCTCCTCTCGGGCATTCACCCTCAGGAAGATGAGGTTCTGCATCCCTCGGGCTGCGTTGTTGGATAGCCAGAGGAAGTCCTTCGCCTCCTTGCTGGCATCCAGCTGGGCTGGTATCTTGATGTTGATGCCGAAGAGCTTCTTCACCAGCTTCTGCTTCTTTGGGTTTTGCTTGATCACGGCTGCCAGGTGCTTCTGCTCCACATCGTAGATGGGTGCTTGGAGCAGTCTGGCTCTTGACTGCAGGCTGTCTCTCAGCTCCTGCACGGAGGCAGCGTGGATGCGGAAGATGGTTTGTGGCGTGGCATTCTCATCGTGGCTTACCTTGATGGAGAAAGTCTTTCTCTCATCAGAGTCCTTGTCGGAGAAAGTCTTTCCGATATTCACAACGACTCGGGTTCGCATCAGCAGATAGCTCCCCCTCACCTTGCCCCGCTTCACCGAGATGACGTCGCACATCGGTTCGGGCTGTGGCAGGATGTCCACGTCTTCCGTCAGCATCTCCTTCACGATGCCCAGCGTGTCTCCCTCCAGCAATACCTCGTAAGGCTGCCCCGTGCTGGCAGGCAGGTTCTTCCTGTCCCCTCGCTTGCCGCCCAGAGAGCAGCTGGCGAGGAAAAGGCTAGCCGTGATAAAGAGGCTCAGAGCCCAAAGCATTCTTCTAGTCATCGTTACATATTTTCTAGAAACTTCTTGCCCTTAGGTGTATAGAGGAAAATCAGAAAGCTTCCTGATATAACCATAAGTGTTGCCATTGTTAAAACTAATTCCATAATGTCAAACCTTTAAAAGTTCTCTAACCACTTCTTGCCCTTCGGCGTGTAGAGGAAAAGCAAGAAACTACCTGATACTACCATCAAGCATGTCATTGCAAATGCTAATTGTTCCATAATAATTTACTTTTTTAAGAAATTGTAACCTATGAGAAAAAAGAAAGAAGCTGCAATTAAGCCAACAATCAATAGCCATAATGTCCCCTCAGAATAGGTGTCGCTAAAACCTAATAGCGGCGCAGCATTTCCTAATATAGTTATGGCAACTGTTGAATGACATAAGTTGTAGAACAACTTTGCCGTTTCCACTCTTCTCGTCTTCTCTTTTTCTTTGTCGTCTCTTTGCCCCATTTCCGCCTCCTTCCTTTATGAGTTCTTCTCCTCATCCTCGTGTTGTCTGATTTCCCCAATCTTCTTGGAGGTGCTCAGCAGTCCGCAGGCGGCATAGATGTCTTGACCGCGGCTGGCTCGGATGGTGGTGAAGACGCCGTGGCTGGTGAGATAGTCGCGGAACTGCTCCATCTTCTCATCATTCACGCCATGCAATGGGATGTCTGGTATCTGGTGGAAGCGGATGAGATTGAAGCGGCAGTCCAGACCTTTCACCAGCTTGATGATGGCCTTGGCATGCTGCATGCTGTCGTTCACACCCTTGAAGACGATATACTCGAACGAGAGTCTGCGCTGATGAGAGAAGTCATAGTTGCGCAGCAGTTCGATGACCTGCTCTATGCCCATGCCCCTCTCGGCAGGCATCAGCTCAGCACGCTCGCTTGGTATCGGGTCGTGCATGGAGATGGCCACGTGGCATTCGCTTTCCTCCAAGAATCTCTTCAGCTTGTTCTTCACGCCCACCGAACTTACCGTGATGCGCTTCGGGCTCCAGCCCCAACCGTAGTCGGCGGTCAAGATTTCCGTGGCACGCAGCACATTGTCCAGGTTGTCCATCGGCTCACCCTGTCCCATAAACACGATGTTGGTCAACTTGTCCACCTCTGGCAGCGAGTAGATCTGATTCAGGATGTCGCCCGCAGGCAGACTGCCCTCAAATCCCTGCTTGCCCGTCTGGCAGAAGAGACAGTTCATCTTACAACCCACCTGCGACGATACGCAGAGCGTGGCTCTATCCTTGTCGGGGATATACACCGTCTCCACAAACTTGCCGCTGCGGGTAGGGAAGAGGTACTTGATGGTACCATCCACCGAGTATTGTGCGTCGCTATGTGCGGCACATCCTATTTCGTATTCGGCAGCGAGTTTGGCACGGTTGGCTTTCGAGATATTTGTCATCTCGTCGATGCTCTTCACGTGCTGCTCATAGAGCCATTTCGCCATCTGTCCACCGGTGAAGGCAGGCATGCCGAGGTCCTTCGCCACCTGCTTCAATTCGGCAAGTGTAAGGCCCAGAAGATATTTTTTTTCATTATTCATACTGCAAAGATACGCTTTTTTGCCGAAAAATTAGTATCTTTGCCACATATTTTAATAAAATAAACGAAAATGAGAGAAAAAATAGACCTTTTCTTGCCTTGTGAAGACCTCGAAGTGGCTCAAAAAGCCCTCGTTGAACTTCATGACAACAAGACAGTTCAGCATATCAACCTCTTGGTGAGCGCTGACTTTGCAGCCCACCATCAGGTGCCCGATGGATGCACTTTTGTGATCATCGACCGATTGGAGAGTTCCAACACCGTGGTCAGCATCTCTGAGAACACCGATGCCGACTATGCGATGATTTGTACCAAAACCACCCCCATCCGCTGGGGGCTCTATGCCCTGGAAAGATTCCTCCGCACGGCGGATGATACCGGGGCAGTGATGGTATATTCCGACCACTATTCGATGGTGAAGGATGAGTCTTCTTCCGATGTAGCCACAACCAGCGTGAAAGGCAAGCTGGAAAAACACCCTGTCATCGACTACCAGCTAGGCTCCCTACGTGATGACTTCGACTTCGGAAGCCTTTGGCTCGTCAAGTCGCAGGCTCTACGCGACTATTCCGCCCAGCAAGACCGTGTGGAATATCAGTTTGCTGGTCTCTACGACCTGCGCCTCTACCTGAGCCGAGTGGGAGAAATCTTCCATCTCAATGAGTTTCTCTATACCGAGGACGAACTGGACAACCGCAAGAGCGGAGAGAAGCAATTTGACTATGTGAATCCTCGAAACCGTGAGGTTCAGATAGAGATGGAGCGTGCCTGCACCCAGCATCTCGACAAGGTGGGAGCCCTGATAGATACCAGCTTCTATCGCCAGCCCGACTTCGGCGAGCAGGAGTTCGAATACGAGGCATCCGTCGTCATCCCTGTTTTCAACCGAGAGAAGACGATTGCCGATGCTGTGAAGAGTGCCCTCAGCCAGAAGACTAGCTTCAAGTTTAATGTCATCGTGGTAAACAATCACTCCACCGACCGCACAGGCGAGATTCTTGACGAAATCATCGAGGAAATCCATCAGAAGTCTTCTTCCAAGCCATCTGATAAGTTATCTGCTAAGCCATCTGATAAGTCTACCGCCAAGTCCCCTCAGCTCTTCCAAATCATCCCAGAGCGAAGAGACCTCGGCATCGGAGGCTGCTGGAATGTAGCCATCAACAGCGACCACTGCGGCAAGTTCGCCGTGCAGCTGGATAGCGACGACCTCTACTCATCGCCAAAGACCCTGCAGAAGATAGTGGATGCCTTCCACAAGCAGAAGGCAGCGATGATGATTGGCTCTTATCGCATGTGTGATTTCGACCTCAACACCCTGCCTCCGGGACTCATCGACCACAAGGAATGGACTGATGATAATGGCTGCAACAATGCCCTGCGCATCAATGGCTTGGGCGCACCTCGTGCCTTCTTTACCCCATTGGTTCGCCAGATCCAATTCCCTAACACCTCCTATGGTGAGGACTATGCTCTCGGCTTGACTTTCTCTCGTCGTTATCGCATCGGCAGAATCTATGACGAACTCTATCTCTGCCGTCGCTGGGGAGGCAACAGTGATGCCGCGCTGAGCATCGACCGTGTGAATGCCAACAATCTCTACAAGGACCGCCTGCGCACCATGGAACTGAAGGCTCGCCAGCAGATGCTCCAGGGCAAGGCAGACATCATGGAGGATAGTAGCATCTCGCGCTTCTTCAATCGCCAGTTGGAGAAATGGGAGGATGCCCGCCATCGCTTCCGTGACCTCAAGCATGTGGAGACCCAGCAGCTCTCCGAGTTGATAAAGCTCCAGTGGAACCCAGCTCGCATCGTGAGCACGGGAGCCAAGATAGATAAGAAGACCCTGGGCGATCGCCCTTGCTTCCTCTGCGACAAGAACCGACCTAAGGTGCAGATGGCTAAGCAGATAGACGACCAATTCCAACTCTTGGTCAATCCATTCCCTATCTTGCCCGTCCACTTCACCATACCAGCCAAGAAGCATCAGCCACAAGCCATCTACAAGAATTATGGCGAGATGCATCGCTTCCTCTCGCTCCACAGCGAGTTGATGGTATTCTATAATGGTCCGAAGTGTGGTGCCTCAGCCCCTGACCATCTCCACTTCCAGGCAGGCACCAGTGGCATCCTGCCATTGCAGACCAACTGGCAGCGACTCTCTCGCAACCTCACCGACATCATATCGCTCAATGATGAGGAGAAGATAGCCCAGGTGCATGACTTCATCGTGCCAGCCTTCGTCATCATCTCGAAGAGCGAGGATAGCGACGAGGCTCTCTTCCGCCGTCTCTATAAGTCGATGCCTGTGCGTGGCGATGAGACGGAGCCAATGATGAACATCATCGCTTGGCGCAAGGGCGACGAGTTTATCAGCGTCGTCATCCCAAGAGAGAAGCATCGCCCAGAGGCTTACTTTGCCGAGGGCGAGGCGCAAGTCTTGGTTTCGCCAGGAGCCTTGGATATGTCGGGACTCATCATCACCCCTAGGGAGGAAGACTTCCGCAAGCTCACCGATGAGAAGGCTACTGCTATCATCCAGGAGTGTGGCGTCAGTCAGGAGAAGATGAACAGCATCATCACCAAGCTCAAGGCTTCCAAGGAGGCAGAGACATCTGTCACCACCTCCTCCTTATATAATAATGGTAAGCAACCCGAGGTAACCGTGGGCATCGTGAGTGGACAGAAGATTCACTTCACCCTCAATGCTCCATACCTAGCGAAGGGCGAGGTAAGGTCGGGCGAACAAGAAGTGGAATTTTCCGAGGGCGGCGTGCTCTGGAATGGCAATCAGTACAGTTCGCTTACCTTCCATCCGCAGAGCAGCGACGCTTCCTTCTCATTGAGCGATGTAACAATCGGGGTCAACTTCCACTGGGAGCGCAAGGAGACGCAGACCTTCCTGGGTACGCTCCGATTTGTGGTGGAGGCAGATAAGATATGTGCCATCAACGAACTGCCCGTGGAGAAATACCTGGAGAGCGTCATCAGCAGTGAGATGAGTGCCACTTCCAGTCTCGAACTCCTCAAGGCCCATGCCGTCATCTCCCGTTCTTGGCTCTTGGCGCAGATGAAGAAGCGCAGAGAGGTGGCTGAGAGTGGCAATAATTTCTTCTCGTTCGTCAAGAAGGACGACATGCTCATCCGCTGGTACGACCGTGAGGACCACACCATCTTTGATGTCTGTGCCGACGACCACTGCCAGCGTTACCAAGGCATTACCAAGGAGACTTCGCCCCACGTGGCAGAGGCAATCCGACAAACCAAGGGACAGGTGCTCTTGGATGGTGATGAGATATGCGATGCCCGCTTCTCCAAGTGCTGTGGCGGTGTAACCGAGGAGTTCCAGTATTGCTGGGAGAATACGCCGAAGAGCTATCTGGCGAGCGTAAGAGACTATATTGTGGGGGTAAGTTCTAAGTTAGGAGTTAGGAGTGAGGAGTTAGGAGTTAGGAGTGAGGAGTTAGGAGTTTCTGTTGCTGGTTCTTCTTCCGAATCTTCTTTGCTTTCTGATTTTTCTTCTCTCGACCTGACGGATGAAGCAACTGCTGAGAAATGGATTCGCTCTAATCCAGAGGCTTTCTGCAATACGCAGGATAAGAAAATCCTCTCGCAGGTATTGAATGATTACGATCAGGAGACAGCCGACTTCTACCGCTGGAAGGTATCTTACACCCAGGAGCAGCTTCGCCAGCTCATAGCCGACAAACTGAAGATGGACTTCGGTGATATCCTCGACATGAAGGCTGTGGAGCGAGGCAAGAGCGGACGCATCAGCAAGCTCCAGATTATCGGTACCGAGAAGAGTTTCACCATTGGCAAGGAATTGGAGATTCGCCGTGCCCTCAGCGACACCCATCTCTACAGTTCAGCCTTCGTGGTGGATAAGCAGGACATCGATGCCAACGGCATTCCTCAGCGTTTCGACATCATCGGAGCCGGATGGGGACATGGCGTAGGCCTCTGTCAGATAGGAGCAGCCGTGATGGGAGAGCAGGGATATGCCTACAACGACATCCTGCTGCACTACTATCAGGGAGCAGAAATCAAGCAGCTCTATAAGTAATTAAGAATTAATAATTAAGAATTAATAATTGATAGATGGGAACAAAGAAAAATAAGCGTAGTCCATGGGCATGGATTCCGACCCTCTATTTCGCGGAAGGCCTGCCTAACATCATAGTTACAGGTCTATCCGTGGTGATGTATATGCAGATGGGACTCACCGATGCCGAGGTGGGTCTCTTCACGGGATGGTTGGCGTTGCCTTGGGTCATCAAACCCTTGTGGAGCCCTTTCATCGACCTCTTGAAAACCAAGCGTTGGTGGGTGCTCACCATGCAGGCTCTCATCGGAGCCTCGCTGGCAGGCATCGCCTTCAGCATACCTACGGCATTCTGGTTTCAAGCCACCATGTGTTTCTTCTTCCTCATCGCCTTCTGTAGTGCCACGCACGACATCTCTGCCGATGGCTTCTACATGATAGAGCTGGATGAGCACAACCAGACCAAGTTTGTAGGTTTAAGAAATACCTTCTATCGTCTTGCCATCATCTTTGTGAATGGTTTCTTGGTGATGCTGGCTGGCGTGTTGCAGGTGATGTTTCGCAATCAGATCCGCTTCTCGTGGGCACTCATCTTCTATGGATTGGCAGGCATCTTCATCGGCTTGTGGCTCTATCACAGCCGCTTCATGCCTCGACCAAAGGAGGATGTGCAGACCGACCGCACGGTGGGCGAGGTGGCTCACGAACTGAAGAATATGTTCCGCACTTTCTTCGTGAAGTTTGGAGCGAAGGAGACCGTCTGCGTGATGCTCTTCCTCTTGTTCTATCGCTTCCCAGAGGCACTCTTGAATACGATGACCAAGACCTTCATCCTTCGTCCTAATTCGCAGGGTGGACTGGGCATGTCGCCTCAGGAGTACGGTCTTGCCAATGGTACGGTAGGTTTGATAGGTCTCTTGCTAGGCGGCATCATTGGCGGCATTTTGGTGAGTCGTGATGGTATGAAGAAATGGTTGTGGCCTTTGGTCTGCGCCATCACCCTGCCGGATGTGGTGTATATCTACCTCAGTTATTCGCTCAATAGCAACATCGTGATGGTCAGCACCTGCCTCTTCATCGAGCAGTTTGGTTACGGTCTCGGTTTCACCGTCCTCACCCTCTACATGTTGTTCTACAGTCAGGGCAAGTTCAAGACCTCCCATTACTCCATCTGCACCGGCATCTCCTATCTAGGCTTGATGCTCCCCGGTATGGTTTCTGGTTATCTGAAGGACATGTTGGGTTATCGCCATTTCTTCATCGTGGTCATGGCATGCTGCGCCATCACCTTCCTTGTCACCGCCTTCCTCAAGATAGATCCAAACTTCGGCAAGAAGGAGGAAAGTGAGGAAGACGAGGAGGAAGAAGAAATAGAGGAGGAAGAAGTCGTGATCGTCCAAGAGAAAGAAATTGAATGATTTAGAGAACGATTGATTGTCATGAAAATCGAATGATGAATCTGAAATAGATGTGTAAAAAGAAAAGTCGCAGAAGCATCCATACTTCTGCGACTTTTTAAATCTTTCAAGTTATTTAATCAAAAACTTTAGTTCTTATTCTTCCAAAGATTTGCTCTGCTTTTATTCTTCTAAAGATTTGCTCTGCTTTTATTCTTCCAAAGATTTGATCTGTTTCTTGGGCGTGACGCCAAGCGATTTGAGGCTTTCCACTCTTCTCATTACATTGCCTGGTCCCTCATAGAGCTGCTTCTTCGCCTTGTCGTAGGTGGCGGAGAGGCGATTCAGAACATCGCCAACGGCAGTGAAGGTGTCCTCAAAACCTGCTACCTTGTCATAGAGGTCGGCGGCAGTCTTCACGATTTTCTCCACGTTCTTGTTTTGGCGATCGTATTGCCAGAGATTGTAGGCAAGTTGCAGAGCCATGAGCAGGTTGCTAGGAGAGATGATGATAATCTTCTTCTGATAAGCGTAGCGACTCAGTTCGGGCTGCTGTTTCATGGCGGCGATGTAGCTCGTCTCGTTAGGGATAAACATCAGGACGAATCCGATGGCATCATCCACCAACTTGCTGTAATCCTTCTCGGCTAATTCGTCGATATGCTTGCGCACGCTAAGGGCATGAGCCTTCAAGAGTCGCTCTCGGTCCAAGTCGTTATCAGCAGCCAGGGCATCGGTGTAGGCAGTGAGCGAAACCTTGGAGTCGATGACCACACTTCTGCCTTCTGGAAATCTGACGATGACATCCGGGCGGAAGTTCTTGCCATTTTCATCCTTCGTGTTCTCTTGGATAAAGAACTCCTCGTCTTTTCTCAGACCGCTGTTCTCCAGAATGGTCTCCAGTACCATTTCGCCCCAGTCGCCCTGCATCTTGCTGTCTCCCTTGAGCGCTTTAGTCAGGTTAGCTGCATCCGAACCTATCTTCTGGGTCTGCTCCTTGAGCGAGGTAACGGCTTGCTGCTGTTCCTGCTGGAAGAGTTTCATCGTTGCCTCGAAGGTGCTTTGCAGTTCCTTCTTGTTCACCTCGTTCAGGGTCTTGCTTTCCTCCACCGATTTCTTGAAGTCGGCAAATTGCTCCTTGATAGGTTTTAGAAGTTCGTCCATCTGCAGGCGGTTGTTCTCTTGCAGGGCAGACTGCTTGTTGGCGAGCTGTTCTGCGGCTGCTTTCTGTTGCTCAGATACCATACGCTGCATTTCGCTATGTAAGGTCTCCAACTTCTGCGCCCACTGCTGGTCATTCTCCTTTCGCATCTGGGCAGCGTATGCACGCTCATTTGCCATCTGCTCCTTGAGGCTCTGCAATTCCGCCTCGTGGTGGCTACGCTCATTCTGTATTTCAGTATGATGGTGGCTTCGCTCGTTCATCAAGATGATTTCTTGATTATCCTTGATCGACTGCTTCTCCATTTCAGCTTGATGTCGAACCTGTTCAGCCTCTTTCTTGGCTTGTTCTATTTCTGTATTCTTTATTTGAATCTGGGATAGAAGTTGGGCTTTCTCTTCGCCGGCATTCTTGGCTGTCAAGAGTTTGCCAATGATGAAGCCAACCACTGCACCAATGATGATTCCAATGATGATTTCCATTTTTACATCTCATAAAATTTAGTGAAAGCCTTCACGCAATACTCATGATCAGCCACGCTACCCGTCTCTCTGCAACTGTGCATGGCGAGGATAGCATTGCCCATATCCACACCCTTCAATGGGATGGAAGAGGCGAGGATGTTTCCTAAGGTACTGCCGCCTGCCACATCGCTGTGGTTGACGAATCGCTGGCAAGGCACCTCGGCTGCCTCGCAGATATTGGCAAAGATGGCAGCCGATACAGCGTCGCTGGCATACTTCTGAGCAGCATTGAACTTGATGACAGGACCGCCGCCCAACATAGGATGGTTGGTTGGGTCGTACTTCTCGCTATAGTTTGGATGCCAAGCATGCGCATTGTCGGCTGATACCATGAAGGCACGTTCCACAGCCTGATAATAAGCTTCCTCAGTGCCACTTTGTGCCAAGGCAATGCGCTTGAGCATGTAAGAGAGGAATGGACTGCCAGCTCCCTGCTTGGTCTGTGAGCCAGTCTCCTCATTGTCGAAGATGGCGAGTACTCGTGTGGTATTAGATTCAGATACAGTTCCAATCATAGCCTCTACGCCAGCCCAGCACATAGATAAGTCATCGAGTCTGCCCGAAGAGATGAATTCATCGTGTGCCCCGAAGGTGCATGCTGGCGTGGCGTCTGCCAGATAGAGGTCGAAATCGAGAATCTCTTCCTTCTGGATATGCAGTTCATCTGTTATCACATTCATCAGCAGGTTGCCTTTCTCCAGTTTGTCATTGATGATGCCGAGGATAGGCAATACATCCTTCTGACGGCTCAACTTCACGCCATCGTTCACCTGGCGATTGAAGTGGATGGCAAGATTGCTAATCTGGAGCAAAGGTCGCTGGATGTGGAGTAGGAGCGTCTGTGGGTGCATCGCATCCTCACCCTTCACGATTACTCTACCTGCCAAGGTCAGTGGACGGTCGAACCAAGTGGACATAATAGGTCCACCATACACCTCGGTATTCAGTTTCACGATGCCTCCTTCGCAATCCATCTCTGCATTTGGCTTGATGCGGAAGGTAGGAGAGTCGCAGTGGGCGCATATCATGTGGAAGCCGGCATCGGCAAGTGATTGCTTGCCAATATGGAAGGCATAGATGGAAGAATCGTTCTTGGTGACATAGAATTTGTCGCCAGCCTCCACCTTGCCCAATGGCTCCTGAGGGTTGAGGCGTCTGAATCCATTCTGCTCCAACTCTGCTGCTATATTCTTTACTGCCCAGAAATTAACGGGCGATGCGTCTAAGAAAGACAATAATCTTTTAATCATAATTATATTGTATGAAATTTATTTTAATGCAAAAATACAATTTTTCTTTGATATGATGCGATTATTAGTGATGTTTTTTGTATTTTTGCACAAAATAATACTGCAAACGATTAAATATGCGTAGAAACCTTCGATATATACAATGTATTTTGATGTTGGTGCTCTTGCTACTGAGCGAGAGTATCAGTAGTGTGCTCCATGCTCAGGAGCATCTCAGCCGCAACATGCTGATGCTATCCAATGTCAATACCGAACAAGGACTCTCTTCTGCTCGTGTCTATTCCATCGTGCAGGCTGGGGATGGAGCCATGTGGATTAGTACCAAGCGTGGAGTGGATAGATATAACGGTATGTTGGTGAAAAACTATTCGCTAGCCACAGACAAACTCTATAGCGATGCCAGTGGTGGCAGAAATATCAAGCTTTTGAAGGATGTCCACCAGCAAATTTTTGCTTACGACAACAAGGGAAAGCTCTATATATATAATAAGGTGGAAGATCGTTTCCTCCTGACCCACGACCTGCTGAAGATATTGGGAGGCAGTTTGGTGGTGAATGAAATCGTAACAGATGCACAAGGCAATTTTTGGATTGCCATGGATAGGGGATTGTATTTGCTGCCAGCTTTACCTGCAGGTGGCATGGATGAGGAAGTCCTTCCAGTTCATCCGCAGGGCAAGTTTGTCATCAAGAATACCTACATCAGCCATCTTAGCTTTGTGGGGCAGCGTCTCTTGGTGGGCACGCCGCAGGGGGCTTATGTCTATCAGCCTAAAACGAAGCGCAAGCAACAGATAGTAAATGGTTGCTATGTGCTGTCCTCTTACCATGATGCGGCTCGTCATCAACTTTGGTTGGGTACCTTCCATGAGGGCATCCGCATAGTGGATGACCGCAGTTGGTGTACTCTCCCTTTGCCTTCTTCCCTGCAAGAGATACCTCAGATACCTATCCGCTCCATCATCTCTTATGATGCCCAGACGCTCTTGATGGCTGTGGATGGAGCGGGTGTGTATGCTTATGATAAACAGTCGGGACAAACAAAACTCTTGCTCAATACCGATGGCAGACCGGACAATGCGCTCCAGGGCAATGGCGTGTATGCCTTGTGTAGAGACCGATTGGGCGATATCTGGATAGGTTCTTATTCGGGTGGCGTAGACTTTGCCATACCGATGGAGCATTCCTTGGAATACGTGCGTCATGAATACCTCAGCAGTCAGTCGCTCTTGGACAACAGCGTGAATGACATCTTGCAGGGATATGACGGCAAGCTATATTATGCTACAGATAAGGGCGTGAGCATCTATGATGAGCTGACGCATCAGTGGCATCATGGACTCTATAATAAGGTGGCTCTTACTCTCTGCCGTACCCGAGATGGCAAAATCTATGTGGGTACCTATGGCAATGGTGTGTATGAGGTGCATAGTGATGGCAGTGCCGTACAGGCTTTTTCGCTCGCCAATGGCAAGTTGAAGTCGGATTACGTATTCAGTTTGTTTGTCGATCAGGATGGTGGCTTGTGGATAGGTTGTCTGGATGGCGATATGGTGCACGTGTCTGCACAGGGCATCAAGACCTTGCCTATCCGGGAGGTGCAGTGTATCACAGAGTCGCCCGACCATCAGTATGTGGTAGTGGGCACATCCCATGGATGCTATCGGGTGGACAAGCGTACCCATCACATCGTTCGTTTCTATTATCCCGAGGAATATCCCAAGACGGATTATAACTTCTTTGTCAATTCGATGGTTTACCAAGATGCTCAGCACATTTGGCTTGCCACTGATGGTGGAGGTCTGTGTCTCTATGATTTCAAGACCCACCACATCACCCAGTATACCACCCAGCAGTCGTTGCCTTCCAACAATGTCTATGCGCTGCTCAAGACCGCCAATGGCAAGATATGGATGAGCACCGACAAAGGATTGGCATTCATATCTGATGGTAAGGTAACCAATCTCAACTTCTTCAAGGGCTTGGAGTGTGAGTATAAGCGCATGTCTGTGGCTCTCACCTTTGATGGCAGAATCATCTTTGGCAGCAGCAATGGAGCGGTCATCTTGGCGCCTCGCTTTGCCAGGGGATTGAACTATGCCGCTCCACTCCGCATATTGGGCGTGGAAGTAGAGGGCAAGGAACTGACTGCGGATTGGAATCAGCAGCTCTTTGATATGTTGCAGGAGGGCAAGCTGAGTTTCTCGCATGCCGAGAATACGCTCGTCATCTCTTTTGAGAGCATCAACTATCAGTATCAGCATGATATCCAGTACCAGTATTATCTGGAGGGCTATGACCACCAGTGGAGCGAGTTGTCGGCTAATCAAGATGCTCGCTTTGCCAATTTGTCTCCTGGCAGTTACACCTTCCATGTCAAGGCGATAGGCAGAAGCAATGGTCGTGTATTGGGCGAAGCCTCTCTGCGCATCCATATTGCCGAACCTTGGTGGAACTCTTGGTGGGCTTGGATCATCTATCTCTGTCTCTTAAGCAGCATTGCCTATTTGGGTTGGGATTATTACAAGGAGCGATTGCATCGTAAATATTATGATGAGAAAATCAACTTCTTTGTGAATACAGCCCACAATATTCGCACCCCATTAAGTTTGGTATTGGCTCCGCTTGCCGACTTGGCAAAGGATGCCAGTCTCAGCGAGAAGAATCGTGGTTTCTTGGATATGGCGCAGCGCAATGGCGACAAACTTCTGAGAATGGTAACCGAGTTGCTCGACTTCCAAAAAGTAGACCAGACCAAGGAGATGCTGCATTTGCAGGATGTCAGCTTGTTGGTTCTATTGCGACAGCAGGTGGATAAATTCCAAACGATGGCGGCAGAGAAGCATATCTGTCTAGACTTGGAAGAGGAGGGTGACAGCGTAGTGAAGACTGACATGAAGATGATAGACTTGGTATTTGAGAATATTCTTTCCAATGCCATTAAGTATACGCCAGATGGTGGAAAGGTAACCGTCTCGTCGTCTCTAGCTGAAGATAACATGATCAGCATCCATGTGAGCGATACGGGCATCGGCATCCCAATGGCGGAGAAGAAGCATATCTTCCAAAGTTTCTATCGTGCATCCAATGCTGTCAATTCGCAAGAGATGGGCAGTGGACTCGGCTTGATGCTTACCAAGCAATTGGTGGAGAAGATGGGTGGTAGTCTAAGCTTTGAGAGCGAAGAGGGCAAGGGCACCACATTCAGTTTCACGTTGCCTGTAGCCGAGGCTGCTGTGTCAGCAGATGCCTGCACTTCAGACCAGCACAGAGACACGATTCTCTTTGTGGATGACAATGCCGACCTGCGCCAATATATCCGCATGGCATTTAGTGATACCTATCACGTAGTGGATGTGGAGAGTGGCGAGGAGGCCATCCGTTATCTGAGAGAGAATGGCGAGTGCGATATCGTGGTATCCGATGTGATGATGCCAGGCATTCAGGGTGATGAACTCTGTCGCCGCATCAAGGAAAACAAGGAGACCTCTTGGCTCCCAGTCATTCTCCTGACGGCTAAGGCTGGCAGAGACTTCATGATAGAGGGACTGGGATTGGGAGCCGACGATTATATCGCCAAGCCTTTCGATTCCGCCATTCTTGCCAGCAAGATAGATAGCATGTTGAAGAACCGTCGCCGCCTGAGCCAATATTATATGGAGCGAAGTCTAGCCCTTGTAAGAGCAGGCGAAGCCTCTGTGAAAGAATTATCAGGCGCAGCTTCCGCGTCTTCCGCGTCTTCCGATGAAAATAAAAAATCATCTGGTGAGAACATAACTTCATCCGATGAGAATAAGATAGATTCCGTTGAACTGGACCCACAAGACCAAGCCTTCATCGATAAGACCACCCAGCTGGTGATGACCAACTTGAGCGACACCGATTTCAATATCGACCGTCTCTGTAGAGAGATGGCAATGAGCCGCACTCTTTTCTATGGACGATTGAAGAACTTGACCGGTCAAGCACCACAAGACTTCATCCGCTTGATACGCTTGGAGCAAGCTGCCATGTATCTGGAGCAGGGCGACAGCGTGATGGATGTCTCCGTGAAAGCGGGATTTGTCAATGTGAAGTACTTCAGTACCGTGTTTAAGAAGCATTTTGGAGTATCTCCAAGCAAGTACACGGGTAGAAAATAGATGAAGAAAGGTATGTCTTTATATTGAAATTTGCAGAAATCAGAGTTGTGACCTTGTAGATTAAATCTCTGATTAATAATACTCTATGATATATGATAGGTTTCAAACCTGGCGTTTTGTCAGATTTGAAACCTTTTTTGTTGGTATTCAAACCTTCTTTCTTCTCCTTTTCTATACTTTTGCAGCCTAGTTCCGATGAGGACTAGTATTGAATAAACAATAATTTTTTCATAACGACAACAACTATAACTTAAAAAGAATGAAAAGAAACATTTTAAAGATATGTTTGCTCCTCGCAGGCATATTTGGTATCACTTCTTCTTGTAAGGCAATTCCTACCGCTCAAGAGTGGAACAAGGATGTCATCGGTTGGAACCTCGGCAATGAGTTTGAATGCTCTGCTCCGGGTCAAGATGGAGAGTCGATGCAGATAGGTAACCCTGATGGCTCTATCAATGCAGAGACAGCTTGGGGCAATCCTGTTGTCACCAAGAAGATGATAGCTGCCGTCAAGAAGGCTGGTTTCAATGCCATTCGTATTCCTATCCGTTGGCAGTGTCACATCACCAATCCGCAGGCTATGAGCATTGACAAGGCTTGGATAGCTCGCATCAAGGAGGTGGTGGGCTGGTGTCTCGGATATGACATGAAGGTCATCATCAATGTGCATCACGAAAAGTGGCTTGAGGGCAGACCTACCTTACAATATAAAGAGGAGAACTGCCAGAAACTCGCCTTGCTCTGGATGAACATCGCATCAGAGTTTGCCAATTATGATTATCGCCTTGCTTTCGCTGGTACCAACGAGGTTCACATTAAGGACAACTGGGGCAAACCAACTGCTGAGAACTTGGAGGTGCAGAATGCCTACAATCAGATTTTCGTAGATGTGGTTCGTGCCACTGGTGGCAACAATGCCAAGCGTCATCTCATCGTGCAGACTTACGTTTGCAATCCTCAGTTTGGTATCGACAATGGAGATTTTATCATTCCAAAAGATGCGGAAGATAATGCCAATAAGTACATGAGCGTGGAGTTCCATTACTATCAACCTTGGGATTATGCCGGCGGTGTGAAGTATTACTTCTGGGGCGATGATTACAAGCAGTATGGCGAGACACCTGATAGCAATGAGAAGACCATGACCGATTTCTTCGACAAGGTGGTCAATACTTGGTGCAACCAGGGACTCGGCATCGTGATAGGAGAGTGGGGAATGTCTGACCATTACACCTCCAAAAACATCGATAAGATTCACGAGAACATGACTTATTACTGCCATTTCCTGGTATCTGAGGCAAAGAAGCGTGGATTCTCCACCTTCGTTTGGGACAACTCTAAGTTTGGCAGTGGTCAGGAGATGTTTGGCATCTTTGACCGATTCAAGAATATGCAGCTCAAGGCACCTTGGGTAACGGAAGGAATCTTTGGTAAGTGAAGAGTGAAGAACGAAGAGTGAAGAATTCAAATGTAAATTAAGACAAAGAATTCAAATGCTAATAAGAATAATTATTAAACTAAAGACAAAATATCAACTATGAGAAAGAAAACTATGCTTCTCGGCCTGCTTGGCGCAGGTTTGATGTGGACACCTACAAGTGCTATCTTGGCTGCGCAGGTGAGCAACAACTCCATGAGTGTGGCTCCTCAGCAGAATCAAGGCTTGAAGGGTACCGTAGTAGATGCTACGGGCGAAACCTTGATTGGCGCTAGTGTCAAGGTGTCTGGTACAACAACAGGTGCTGTTACCGACCTAGACGGTAACTTTGTCATTAATTGTAAGCCTGGACAGATGCTCGAAGTAAGCTATGTAGGCTACAAGACATTGAAGATTAAGGCTGCCAATGGTATGAAGGTTACCTTGCAGGAAGATGGCAAGGCACTGAATGAGGTGGTTGTTACAGCCCTTGGTATCAAGCGTGATCGCAAGGCTCTGGGTTATGGTCTCTCTGAGGTGAAGGGTGAGGAACTCACCAAGGCTAAGGAGACCAATGTCATCAACTCACTCTCTGGTAAGGTAGCAGGTCTCGTGGTTCAGAATACAGCTGGTGGTGCATCTGGTTCTACCCGTGTGCTCCTCCGTGGTAATACAGAAATGGCAGGCAACAACCAGCCTCTCTATGTAGTGGATGGTGTGCCTTTGGATAATACCAACTTTGGTAGCGCTGGCGAGGCTGGTGGCTACGACCTTGGTGATGGTATCTCTGCCATCAACCCAGATGATATCGAGACCATGACTGTCTTGAAGGGTCCTGCAGCCTCTGCACTCTATGGTAGCCGTGCCTCTCACGGTGTTATCTTGATTACTACCAAGAAGGCAGAGAAGGATAAGATTGGTGTGGAGTATAATGGCTCTTTCACCATCGATACCCAGTTGGCTAAGTGGAACGATATTCAGGAAGTGTATGGTATGGGATATAATGGTGCCCTTCCAACCTCTAGTACCTCTGGTACCAATTCTAGTTGGGGACCTAAGGCGGATGATTTCGTCTTCAAGTACTTCGATGGTCAGGAGCATTCTTTCATGATGTATCCTAACAATGCCTCTGATTTCTTCCGCACAGGTTTGACAGCCCAGAACTCAGCCATCCTCTCTGTTAACTCTGGTAAGACTGGTATGCGCTTCTCTTTCACCGATATGCGCAACAAGGACATCCTGCCTAACACCAACATGAGTCGTGACAACTTCAACCTGCGTGTTAACACATCAGCTGGTCCTGTGGATTTCGACTTCACTGCCAACTATACCCGTGAGGATGTAAAGAACCGTCCTGCCTTGGGTGATTCTCAGAGCAATGTAGGTAAGAACCTCATGACTTTGGCAGGCACTTACAACCAGGCATGGCTCAAGAACTATGAGGATGCCGATGGCAACTATCAGAACTGGAATGGTAACGACCAGTACAACAAGAACCCATACTGGGATCTCTATAAGAACAGCAACACCTCTAAGAAGGATGTGTTCCGCTTGACAGGTAAGGCTATCTGGAACATCGACAAGCACTTGAAGTTGCAGGGTACCATCGGTACAGACATCACCAACATGAACTTCGAGGACTTCATTGCCAAGACCACTCCAGGTACACCAGCCGGAAAGCTTACCGACCAAATCTTCAATAACCGCACACTGAATGCGGAGCTGCTCGCCCTCTACAACAACTCATGGGGCGACTTCGATGTCAATGCCACAGCGGGTGGCAACATCTTCAAGGTGAACAACAAGACCATCACCAACACCGGTCTTAACCAGCAGATGAATGGCATCCAGAACATCATGAACTATCAGGAGCAGAACACTCGTGAGAGTATGTACAAGAAGCAGATCAGTTCGCTCTATGCCAGCGCAAGCATCGGCTACAAGCATACTTACTATCTGGAGGGAACCATCCGTGGCGATAAGTCATCTACGCTCCCTACCAGCAATAATACATACGTTTACCCATCTGTATCAGGTAGCTTGGTATTCTCTGAGTTCATCAAGAACAAGAAGATTATCAACTATGGTAAGGTACGTGCATCTTGGGCTAAGGTAGGTAGCGATACCGACCCTTATCAGCTTGCACTCAACTACTCCACAGGCAAGTACAGCTATGCTGGCTATACCATCGGTATGATTAGCAATGCTACCCAGCCAAACAAGGACTTGAAGCCAACCATGACAGGCTCTTACGAGTTGGGTTTGGAGATGAAGTTCTTCAATGGTCGCTTGGGCTTGGATGCCACCTATTATAATCAGAACTCCAAGGACCAGATCTTGAGTCTTGCCTCTACCACCACTTCTGGCTATGCTTACCGCTTGGTAAATGCCGGTGAGATTCAGAACAAGGGTATCGAGATTGCCCTCAATGGTCGTCTGCTCCAGATCAAGGACTTTGGATGGGACATGGGTGTCAACTTCTCCAAGAATACCAACAAGGTGAAGTCGCTCGTAGATGGTATGGACTATTTCGAGTTGGCTAAGGCTACATGGTGCGGTGTATCAGTCGGTGCCCAAGTTGGAGAGAACTACGGTGCTATCAGAGGACACGATGTGGTACGCAATGAGCAAGGCCAGGTGGTGATTGATGCAGCCACAGGTTTGCCAAAGGTAGATCAGAATGTGAAGACCATCGGCAACTCTTCTTGGGATTGGACAGGTGGTTTCTATACCACATTCTCTTACAAGAACTTCCGCCTCTCTGCATCCTTCGATGTGAAGGTTGGTGCCGACATATACTCTATGTCTATGCGCTCAGCATACCAGACAGGTAAGGCTAAGGGCACATTGGCAGGTCGTGAGGAATGGTATGCTTCTGAGGAGGCTCGCCAGGCAGCAGGCATGGACATCGCCGCATGGCGTGAGACGGGCAACTGCAAGGGATTCGTAGCAGAGGGTGTCATCGACAATGGTGATGGTACTTATCGCCAGAACGATATCGCTGTGAACCCAGAGGATTACTGGAAGCACATGGCTACTAGTGTACAGAGCCAGTTTGTATATGACAACTCTTACGTGAAGTGTCGTGAGATTACCTTCGGTTATACCTTCCCAGAGAGCTTGCTCGGCAAGTGGGTCAAGGGCTTGAATGTTTCCTTCGTGGCTCGTAACCCATTCATCGTTTGGAAGAACATTCCTAACATCGACCCAGACTCAAGCTACAATACCTCTGGCCTCGGTTTGGAGTATGGTTCTCTGCCATCTCGCAAGAGCTATGGTATCAACGTGAATGTGAAGTTCTAATGCTCTTTGGGGTAATAGAAATGATAGTTCTAACTGATTAAAAGACAATAACAAAAATGAACAATATTATCAAGAAATATATAGGCAAAGGCGGTTTCGCTATGGCTATGCTGTTGATGGCTACTGGTGGCGTGATGACTTCTTGCTCTGACGATATGATGGAGCGCACCAACACCGATAAGACCAAGGTGAACGAGCTGGACCCTAATGCACAGTTGACAACATCATTGTTACAGACTTACGGTGACTTTAGTTTGATGGATACCTATCGTAACTATATCACAGGTTTCGACCAGTATTTTGCTGGTGGCTGGAATGTATCCAATTATGCGGGTTCCAATTTCTTCGAGGATGATATCGCCCGTCGTATCTGGGACCGCTATTATGAGATTTCCATCAAGAACTTGGTGGATGCCATTCACAATTCTGCTGACAAGGCTAACCTGAATGCAGCGCTCCGCATCCATCGTGTGTATCTGCTCTCAGTGCTTACAGATATCTATGGTGATATTCCTGCCTCTGAGGCTGGTTTGGGTTATATCGAGGGCATCTCTAACCCTAAGTATGATACCCAGGAAGAGCTTTACAACTGGTTCTTTACCGAATTGGAGGCTTGCGAGCAGCAGTTGGGCACAGGCACCGACCATATCTCTGGTGATGTTACTAGCCTGGGTGGTGATGTGGCTAAGTGGAAGAAATATGCCAACTCGCTGCGTATGCGTTTCGCCATGCGTATTTCTGACGTGAATCCTACCAAGGCTCAGCAGGAGTTTGAGAAGGTACTGGCTGATGCGAATGGCTTTATCGATTCTGCCGCTGATGATGCTTACATCAAGTATGCTGACTCACCTTATACCTATTATGATGGAGCCAACGACTATGACTTCCGCACCAATGCCTTGTGCGAGATACTTTATGGTCAGGATGCTACATCTCCAACATTCGTAAGTTCTACACTGTTCTATCAGATGCAGAATACCCATGACCCTCGTCTGTATCGCATCTGCCGCCACTACTACAACATCAAGCGTAGTCAAGTAAAGCCAGATAAGGAGCAGAACATCGACTTGACCGACGAGATGTTGTCTTACTTCCAGCGTCAGGGAGTGGGCGAGGAACCATGTAATCCGGGGGCAGCGTGGTATAGCGACTGGATGAATGTGGCTGCAAGCTCTGATTTCCCAACGCTCGCTAAGTTGGCAGAGCAGGATCCTAATACATACGATAACTCCGACTTCCGAGCTCGTGCTATGCGTCCTCACTTGAACATCGACTTTGAGATGCCTTCTTGCCCTGGTATCCTTATCACTTCGGCTGAGGTTAAATTCTTGATGGCTGAGGCTAAGACCAAGGGATGGAATGTGTCTGGCGAAGCAGAGTCTCTCTATGAGGATGGTGTGCGTGCCTCTATGAAATTGCTTAACAACTATTATCTCACCTCCAACAAGATTTCCGAGGATGAGATCAATGCCTTTATCGCCAGCAACCCATTGGGCGACAATCCGAAGGAGACCATCAATACCCAGGCATGGATTCTCCATATGATGAATCCATCAGAGGGTTGGGCTAACATGCGTCGTTCTGACTACCCAGCTATTTTGGATAGAAGTCGTCTCGGCATCTTTACCCAAGGTTTCACTTATACCGATTCTAACATGTCGATGCCTACTCGCTTGCGTTATCCAGAGTTGGAAGGTCAGTATAACAGTGTGAACTATAAGGCTGCCATCGAGCGCATGGGTGGTACTGATGACTGGCACAAGAAGTTGTGGTGGGATAAGTCGGATGTCAACGTACAGGGCGACTTCAATCCTCCTTACGGCAAGGGCTACATTAAATAATTAAGAATGAATAATTTATAATTAATAATTAGGGGCAGACGCCTTTATGAGTAAATATTATTAAGATGAAAAAGATAATGAATCAATATATGGGTAAGGTGTTGAAGGCATGGATGATGCTCTTCGCCATGAGCTTGGCGCTCGCTGGCACAGCTACATTGTCTTCTTGTTCTTCCGATGATGATCCATTCTTCACTGTTTCGGAAGATGACGATCCTCGTATCTTGAACACCGACTTGGCTGACCAGAAGTTGGATCGCAAGACCAACTTGAAGATGGAAATCAAGGTTACGCCAGTACATTACACCACAGTAACTTGGCTCTTGGATGATACTCAGATAGCTGAGGGCACTACCATCGACCAGGCTCTGCCTGTTGGTAATCACACCTTGAAGATTGTGGCTACCACTACGAAGGGAAAGAGTACTTCTCGTACACTCAATGTGGTAGTAACTCCAGCTGCTGACGACCCAACTCTCGGCACGAATGCCATCGAGCTTTGGGTGGCTCCAGGTGCTGAGACCACAATCCATAAGTGCAAGAACCTCGGTACTGTTACTAAGGTCTTGGTAGGTGGCAAGAAAGCAACCTTCGAGGTTCTCGAAGAGGGCACAGCCATGAAGCTTACTGCTCCTGAAGGTTTGGAGAATGGTGAGTATGCCATCACGCTGGTAGATGGCGATGGATTAGAATTCCCTGGTGGTACTCTCAAGGTAACCACTGAGCCTCGCCCTTCTATGGAGAACACCCAGTGGGAAGGTCATCACTATGTATCTTGGAACTTAGGAGATGGCGATCCTAACAAGACCTTCAACCTCATCACCAAGGAGCAAATTGCTAAGTGGAAGGCTGGTCAGACTCTCCGAGTTTATTGCTCGATGAAGGATGACGATGAATATCATCAGATTAAGCTTGCCACAACCTGGTGGACTGACTTGACTTCTCCGTATGAGTTTGGTGATGGAAATGTCGTTAAGTTCGAGTTGACACAAGAGGTTCTTGATAAGATGGCAGCTGAAGATGGTTTCATCTGTGTGGGTCATGGCTACTATGTAGATAAAGTGACCATTGAATAAGGCTTCTTTTTTAAGTTAAGCTATTATAGTTTGTTGTGCCTTCCTTGTTCTTCGTAATGAGGAAGGCTTTTATACAATAAATCCGTTTTTGCTTCGTTTACACTATATATATAATAAAGGTATATTAAATAAGGTGTATACTTAGTATTAAACAATAAACACTAACAAACATGAACAAGAAAGTTTTCATTTCGATTTCCTTATTGGCGATGGCTTGCGGCAGTATGCAGGCTCGTCAGTTGCCAGCAGCACCTTCCTCGGTCGTTAATCCTGTCATCAAGAGCGATGCCAAGATTGAGGCTCAGGTAGAGCAAACCCTCCAGAAACTTACCTTGGAAGAGAAGGTGGGACAGATGATGGAGTTAGTGACCGACCTCTTTGGAGCCAACGACAAGAATGGTGTATTTTATATTGATGAGAAGAAGACCGACTCTATCCTCTCTCGCTATAAGATTGGTTCCATCCTCAATGCGCCAAACACCTGCGCTCCTACGGCAAAGCAGTGGGAAAAGTATCTACAGCAGATTCAGAAGATATCAATGAAGCGCATCGGCATCCCTTGTGTCTTCGGTCTCGACCAGAATCATGGTTCTACCTATACACAGGGTGGAACGCTCTTCCCACAGAACATCAATGTGGCTGCCACCTTCAATCGTGAGGTGGCTCGCAAGTCGGCTGAGGCTACAGCTTATGAGACTCGTGCCGTGAGCATTCCTTGGACCTACAGTCCTACCGTGGATTTGGGTCGTGATGCCCGTTGGCCTCGTATCTGGGAGAACTTTGGTGAGGATTGTTACCTCAGTGCCGAGATGGGCAAGGCGATGGTCTTGGGTTTCCAGGGCGAAGACCCTAACCACATCGACCAGCAGCACATCGCCACTTCCATGAAGCACTTCATGGGCTATGGTGTGCCTTGGACTGGTAAGGACCGTACCCCAGCTTACATCTCTCCAGCCGATTTGCGAGAGAAACATTTCGCTCCATTCTTGGCTGGTATTCAGGCGGGTGCCCTGACAGTGATGGTCAATTCTGCCTCTGTCAATGGTATGCCGATGCATGCCAACAAGGACATTCTGACAGGCTGGTTGAAGGAAGAGACTGGTTGGGACGGCGTATTGATCACCGACTGGGCTGACATCAACAACCTCTATACCCGTGAGATGGTGGCAAAGGATAAGAAGGATGCCCTTCGCATCGCCATCAATGCCGGTATCGACATGGTGATGGAGCCATATAATGCCGATGCTTGTGGCTATCTCATCGAATTGGTGAAGGAAGGCAAGGTGCCTATGAGCCGTATCGACGATGCTTGTCGCCGTGTGCTTCGTATGAAATATCGCTTGGGTCTCTTTGAGAATCCTACGCAGAAACTCAAGAATTATCCTAAGTTTGGTGGCGAGGAGTTTGCCAAGATTGCCTTGGATGGAGCCACCGAGAGTATGGTACTCTTGAAGAATGAGGCTGGTATCCTGCCATTGCAGCAGGGCAAGAAGATTCTCCTTACGGGTCCTAATGCCAACCAGATGCGTTGTCTGGATGGTGGTTGGAGCTATACCTGGCAGGGTCATCGTTCCGATGAGTTTGCTGGCAAGTACAATACCATCTACGAGGCATTCTGCAATGAGTATGGTAAGGAGAATGTCATCCTCAATCAGGGTGTTACCTATAATGAGAAGGGTAAGTACTGGGAGGAGAATGAGCCAAATATCGAGGCTGCGGTAGCTGCTGCGAAGGATGCGGATGTCATCGTGGCTTGCATTGGTGAGAATTCATACACCGAGACTCCAGGCAATCTCACTGACCTCTGGCTCTCTGAAAACCAGCGCAATCTGGTAAAAGCTCTCGCCAAGACAGGCAAGCCAATCATCTTGGTATTGAATGAGGGCCGTCCTCGTCTCATCGCCGACATCGAACCATTGGCACAGGGTGTCATCGACATCTTCTTGCCAGGCAACTATGGCGGTGATGCCTTGGCTCAGTTGGTAGCTGGCAAGCAGAACTTCTCTGGCAAGATGCCATATACTTATCCAAAGGAGATCAACTCTCTCGCCAACTACGACTTCAAGAAGAGCGAGGAGGTAGGTACGATGGAAGGTGCTTACGATTACAATGCCAAGATTACCCAGCAGTGGGGCTTTGGTCAGGGATTGAGCTACACCACTTATGAGTATAGCAATCTCAAGGTATCTCAGTCTCAGTTCCGTCATGGTGATGTCATCAAGGTATCAGTGGATGTCAAGAATACAGGCAAGGTGGCAGGCAAGGAGAGCGTGCTTCTCTTTAGCAGCGACTTGATAGCTAGCATGGTGCCAGATGGTCGTCGTCTCCGTGCCTTCGACAAGGTGGAGCTTCAGCCAGGAGAGACCAAGACTGTTACTTTCAGCCTCAAGGCAGATGACTTAGCGTTCGTGGGCTATGATGGCAAGTGGATATTGGAGGAAGGCGACTTCAAGTTGATGATAGCCAACCAGACTGCCGACATCCATTGTGGCGATACTTATCAGTGGCAGACAGCCAACAGATAAAATCTTTCAGAAAATAATTGTCTGAATATTTGGTGGATTAAAGAAAAGTTATTACCTTTGCATCCGATAAAACATCAAGAGTTGCCCATTTGTGGCACACCAACCGAGTTTCGCATAGAGATAACCACGGTGGTAAAAGGATGCGTAAGTGTTTAACAACTTAAAATAATTATCTTTATGAATCCAAATTCAGACAATTCAAAGAGTGTTAAGAATGTGAATGATGTGTTCAATTCACAGAGTGCTATTTCACAGAGTGTTAAGAACAATCAGGCTGATTATGCCCAGGCAAGAATCGCTCATTATGCGGCTTGCTTTGCCGCCTATGATGATACCGAGCTTCAGGAGACTGTGGCGCATGAGCGCAAGGTGCGTGGCTGGGTCTCAGAGCGCAGCTATTTTCTTGCAGCCTTGCGAGCCGAGTGCGAGAAGCGCCATCTGGCTTTTTGCTGGTAATTTTACAGGGAGGGCAGGTTTGTTACCTGCCCTCCCTGTTATGTGTGTCGGGCATGACACTAACCTAACTGGTTTAAATCCAGTCGCAGGTATTTACCGCCAAGCGAAGCGAATGGCAAGTCGTTGACAGTAATGTTAAGGATGAAGGAAGCCAATAGCGAGACTCTCGAGCCTACGAACAGAAACTTGGTATAAGGCTAAATGGGAAAGGATAAGACTGCACAACAAGTTGAAGTCCGAATGGTAAACGTATTCCCCAAAACAGTAAACCAAGAGGTTGTGAAGTCGGTAGTATGAGTACGTACCTCAGGGATAAGTTTGGTCCTTGGCTTCGTCATAAGGTCAGGGTTGTGATAGTCAAGCAATGGAAGAAGTATGATACAATCTACAAGAATCTGTTGACCTTGAAGAGAATTATCAAGAGTAATCTTGATGATACCTCCATCTACCAAGCAGCAATGACAAGATTGGGATGGTATCGACAATGTGGACTATCCGTCTTTAATTTTCTGTTGAGTCCCAAGGTACTTGCTATGCCAAAAGAGAATAGGACTGATAAAAGAAAGTGCCGACCTGGCTTGGTCGACCATCAGAATTTGCGTACTCCTATATGTATGTAGCGCCGTATACGAGACCCGTACGTACGGTGCAATAAGAGGTGCTAGGGGAGTACCCCCCCCTACATCTACTCTATTATTCCCCGATAATCGTTGCGATGAGGTGTCGGCTTCCGCCTCCCTCTCTGAATTCACAAAGGTAGATTCCCTGCCAGGTTCCGAGGTTCAGTCTGCCGTTGGTAATAGGAATGGTGAGCGATACACCCACCATGCTCGATTTGGCATGGGCCGACATATCTGTAGGTCCTTCATCCTGATGCAGATATCTAGGATCACCATCCGGAACCAGTCTTTCGAAGATTCCCTTCAAATCATATCTCACATCAGGATCGAAGTTCTCGTTCAGCGACAATCCACAACTGGTATGTCTTACGAAGAGATTCAGAACCCCCGTCTTAGGTAGCGCCGGCAAGTTCCTCATTACCTCGTTGGTTACGAGGTGAAAGCCGCGAGGAAGTGGGCGCAATGAAAATTCAACTTGCTGTATCATATTCTTCTTTATTGTTTATATTCTTCTTTTTGTTTTTTTCTTCTTCTTTATAATTATATCAGTATTCTTTATAATTCCTTTTTCAGCCATTCACCGAAGAACTTATCGTACAGTTCGTAAGTTCCATCCGTCTCTGTAACAAAATCTTTCTCCAATAATCCCTTGATTCCACCTTGTACAAAACTGGCGGAAGGAAGATTGTGCTTCTTGATGAATGCCGATGACATGATGTTTTGAGCCTTGCCAGCGTTGCAGATGGCAAAGAGCAGTTCCTTTTGCTTAGCTGGCAATTGAAAGAGAAGTGCTTCGTATGCAAAAGCACTCTCATCTATAATCGAGTTGAGTGCCAGTTCCATCATCTTATCGTCAGCCCTTTCCATCATCTTATCATCAGTCCTTTCCGTGAGCGAGAAAATCTTATTGAGCATCCTCTGCAGATACCAGGTGATGCCGTCAAAACGGTCGTATATCTGATAAATGTTTTCTCGTTTGATATGCTTCTGTCTTTCTTCGAAAAGACGAGTAGCGAAGTCTGCATACACCTCTCTGTCAATAGCTTTCAGTGTTTTAATGGAGGTGCTTTGATAGAAAGGACGGGCATGACTCAAGAACATCTCCGACATCATGTTACGCTGAGATCCGGCAAAGATGAAACTGGCATTATGACAGTGCTGAATGTAAGTGCGCAGTATGGCTTCTACATTCGCTTCTCTATAGCTGCTGATGGTTTGAAATTCATCAATGGCCACGATGCAAGGCTTATCAGCGCTCTCCAGATAATGGAAAATTTCATCGAGCGTTGTGGTTGGACTGGTGATTTCTCCCAAATCTACTCCCCACGAAGGCACACCATTCATATCGAAGCTGATGGATGAACGGAGTGAGTGGAGGCAGTTAAGAAAATGTTCCACTACTTTGGTGCCTTTGGGTTTCAGACTTTGCAGAATACTTCTGCCTAGCTCCTGAATGAAATCGGCAAGGGTTTTTGTGGCATAAATATCTACAAGAAATGTATAGTATTTATCCTTGATTTCTTCCTGGGCATAGACGTGTTGCACCAACCCTGTCTTGCCGATTCTTCTAGGTGCAATCAGGGTGATATTATTGCCATTCTTGATTTCTCTTATCAAGTCGATGGTTTCCTTTTCTCTATCACAGAAGTAAGCGTCGGATATGTATCCTCGCAGAATAAACGGATTCTCTATCATTGTATATTATCTTCTTTATTGTCTTTGAATAGTCTTATATCTTTCTGATAATCATGGTGCAAAGATAATTATAATTTTGTTATTATAATACTATTATAATGCAAATATAGGAAAGTTTAACCATTAAAGGAATTCTCTTCCTATCACGTAGGCTATAACTCTTGCTATCTAGTGCACCGAAAAATCTTCTTCTTTAGAAGAAGAAAAAAACAAGAAAAATAGTCACGAAAAAATTTGGTGGTTTCAGAATAATGATATACTTTTGCACCCGAAATCAAGCATTAAGAGTTGCCCAGTTGCGGCACACCAACCGAGTTTCGCATAAAGATAACCACGGTGGTAAAAGAATGTGTAAGTGTTTAACAACTTAAAATAATTATCTTTATGAATCCAAATTCAGACAATTCAAAGAGTGTAAAGAATGTGAATGATTCTATCAATTCACAGAGTGTAAAGAACGAGCAGGCTAATTATGCTCAGGTAAGAATCGCTCATTATGCGGCTTGCTTTGCTGAGTATGATGATGCCAAGCTTCAGGAGACTGTAGTGCATGAGCGCAAGGTAAGAGGCTGGGGCTCAGAGCGCAGCTACTATCTTGCTGCGCTGAGAGCCGAATGTGAGAAGCGTAAGCTTGCTTATTGCTGGTAAAGTATCAGTCAGGGTTCACCTATTTTCTTATTTACAAATAAAGAATTACCAATAAAGAGTGCTAGAAAGCAGATACGTCTTCTGCTTCTCTAGCACTCTTTTAATAGGCTCATTGTCCAAGAGTTCCACTTCCTCCCCATTCACAGAAGTATAGCTTCCCTCCTGTACGATATCTATGGCTTGCTGATATACCTCAGCCAATTGTCTTCTGACGTTAATCATATTTGTATAGTTATTATACTTGGCAGATTAACAGAATGTTCCTGTCTTGTATTCTTTGTCAAGTAATTGGTAAATATATGCAGGACTCTGTATGTATAATCCTGTTCTGCTATCTTCTAATTTTTGGTAGGTGTCAGAATTGTAGATAAAATCAATAGCTTGGTCGATTCCTATTTTGTAATCTTGGATCAAGTATTCGGTCATTTTATCCACTGCCTTATTTACCAAATATTTATTGATATTTTCCTTTGTCATAATTACTTTATTCTTTTCAGTAAATTTATAGCTTTTTGAGTTCCAAAATAGTATTGACTATTTAGTTTCTTGTATTCTAACTCTTTGGCTTGACTTCTGATATCAGTTAAGTAGAATCCTTGTCCGAAGTCTTTAAATTTCTTGGTTTTGTTGATCTCAATCTTATTGAACTCAACATTTGTTCCATGAAATAGAATCATGCCAATGCTCCTCCTTGTTTTTGACAAACAATAACTAAATCATCTACAGTATCTTCAATGGATTGTAGATGAAGTGTATTGTAAAATTTCAGAAGAAAATCAATTCCCTGAAAGTGCTTTAGCTACAGATATGCATTTTTTGTAGGCAAATTGAATCTATGCCCCATGCTTCTGATGCAAGCATTAATAAATGGTATTCCTCAAATCCGCAACCGCCCTCATAAGATGACACAGAGGTCAAAAAGGTAGCGGCACAGCGGCAAAAGAGGGCGCAACGCAGCAAAAATCGCCACAAAGACGCATAAAATCCCCTTACCCCACCACGCGACTTGAGGCAATACGCAGAATCACGACCATAAGTTGTCGGTGTTATCCAAAGTCATTCTGGAACACATCAGCATAAGCGTTGTTGCATGAAT
>OOCQ01000416.1_pt1 | contig 36716 bp, 32 predicted proteins | sample 1671121 | NCBI WGS metagenome assembly OOCQ01 (sample SAMN06348124, study PRJEB24527) | human gut metagenome | biome: human gut; feature: ankylosing spondylitis patient; material: feces | host: Homo sapiens | place: China | collected 2015-10 | reverse complement strand
TTCAAGCCTTATTTGAGGCTTGAAACCCCGCCATGCCCTACCGCTGAATAGTTACATTTTTCCTGCTTACAGCCTTTTTAGGAATCAAAGCCACCAATGAGGTGCATCTCGGATTCTGCAACGGCGTAGTGAACAAATCCAGCACCGTAGGTGCAACCGGCCGCAACTGGGTTGATGCCGCTATATTATTGCAAAGCAACATGCTGCAGGCTTATGCCTCGAACAGCCTGTCAAAGGTTCGTGTAGGATTAGCCTCTTCTCTCAACATCGACACACTGAAAGTATGGGTGCGCCATTCTCTGGACGGCGAAAACATTGCGGAGGGAGAGATTCTGAAGAATTCAATAGTAAGAGGATGGAACGAGGTCACTCTCAAAGAGCCATACGTCATACCTTCTGACGTTAAGCCTCTCTACATAGGATACTCTTTCAAGCAGCGCGGCTCCATAAACGCAATCTCCTTCGTACAGGAGACCAACGAAAATGCCTTCTGGGTAAGACTTGGCAAAGACAAGCAATGGACCGACATGTGCTCGCAAGGCTCGCTTAGCCTGGAGGCTGTAGTAAGCGGCGACAACATCTACCGCTACGACATCGGAATATCCAACCAGGCGGCGACAAGCATTAGCAACAGCAACGACATCTCCATTTCTGCAACGTTCAAGAATTTCGGAACGGAAACGGTGAAGTCTATTGACCTCCACGTAGGCAGCAGCGATACTGACCTTGCAACAGCTCATCTCGACATGGATCTTCCTGCCGGCAAACTGGTTGACACTACATTCGTTGTCAGCGGTCTTCAGGCATCAGCAACGTTAGCTAACACCTTATTTATAGGTATAGATAAAGTAAACGGCGAACCGGACGAGAACCCGTCTAACGACAACGTCAGTCTGCCTTTCGCCAACGAACGAATAGTATTGCTCGAGGAGTTCACCTCGGAAAGCTGCCAGAACTGTCCGCGACTGGCAAACACCATCCATACCGTTCTTTCATCAGACGAATTCAAAGGACGCGCTGTTGTGGTTTGCCACCACGACGGATTTTCGCAGGACTTCCTCACCGTACCGTCTGACACGGAATATACTTGGTTCTACAATTATCCTTTCACATACGCACCGGCTCTGATGATTGACCGCTACCCTTATTTCAAGACCAAAGACAATAAGGACACACCGGTTAGCGACATGGATGCCGAGGTGTTGAAGGGTGCACTTAATGCCCGTCTGTCTGTTCCTACATACACTCGAGTGAATATCAATGCGGAAAAGACTTCGGAGGAAGACCTGCACGTTACCGTGACGGGATTCAGAGCACGTCCGTTCTGCGACACACCGGCACGCATCACTCTCTACCTGCTTGAGGACAGCATCGTTCCTCACAACCAGAAAGGAGCCAACGCCGCATTCAGACACATGCATGTGGAGCGCATCATAAACAGCACTTGGGGAGAGGTGATCGAATGGAACGAGGATGGCACATTCAAGTATGAATACGACATGCACCTGGCTGAAAACTGGGACAGAAACCAGTTGTCATTGGTTGCCTTCATCGGTGGCTATGATGCAGAGAACCCTAACAACTGCGTTGTGGAGAACTCACAGCAGCTGTCGTTGAACAGCATCCTCACTTCTGGAATAAACGACATTCAGAAAGAAGAAAACGACACACCGTCAGAACTCTTCACCATTGACGGAAGACGAGTGAATGATACAGGAAATCTTCACGGCATATTCATTATGTACCCTCGCCATTCTGCCGGACAGAGAGGAAAAGGACGTGTTGTTATAAAATAAAGTTGACAAGTTGACGAGTAAACGAGTTGACAAGGAGATATGCATTACTTATTTAAGGTTTTTGCGACCAGCGATTATCAAGTAGAACAAATCTCCTCGTCAACTCGTTTACTCGTTTACTTGTCTACTTGTTTACATATCTCCTCGTCAACTCGTTTACTTGTCAACTCGTCTACTTGCCAAGCACAAAAAGCCCTAACACTTTCATCACGAGAGCATTAGGGCAATCATGTGAGCAGTTAGCTCAGCATACCAACATTATTCAATCAACATTTTGAATAAAATATTAACAATATATCTCCTGTCCTTTCCTTTTACTACGTTTGTATTGTCATTATCCTTTGTATAAAACACGGGGCTGCAAGCGCTTTTCAGACTATCCCGCAATCGATTAACAGCTGTGAATTAATATCCTTACAGGACATTCCGTTCCCCTAATTCACGCTTGCGCCGCTCAAATCTTATGAACCTGCTACAAAGATACGAAATAAATATCATTCTTAAAAATATTTTCGACATTTACTTACAGTTTACAAACAAAATACATTAATTTAACTAATGTTTACTTTAAACATACATAAAACATAGGAAAAAGATAAATGTCGCACGGAAGAAATTTCCACAATATTTAACCAAAGGATTAATACTATGAATGAAAAATAAAGTACTTTTGCAGAAACATTTATATCAAAACCTTTCATGAACGGATTATACACCATACTGCTGCTCATAGCAAGCAACATTTTCATGACTCTCGCTTGGTACGGGCATCTGAAACTGCAACAGACCGGCACAAGCAGCAACTGGCCGCTCTTCGGAGTGATAGCTTTCTCATGGGCCATAGCATTCTTTGAATACTGCTGCCAAGTGCCTGCAAACAGAATAGGATTCATAGACAACGGAGGACCCTTCACACTCGTGCAACTGAAAGTAATACAGGAATGCGTGAGTCTTGTGGTCTTCACCATAATCATCAACATGATGTTCACCGGACAAGGGCTACACTGGAACCATTACCTCGCCTTCGGGTGCCTCGTCCTCGCAGTATATCTCGTATTCCTAAAATAAACACAGACATGCCTCTACCCACAGAAGAACAGAAACTCGAAGCAAAGCTGACACGACACTTCCGCAAGGCGATAAAGGATTTCAACCTTATCGAAGAGGGCGACAGCATTCTGGCGGCTCTCTCCGGTGGGAAAGACTCGCTATTCCTATTAGAGATGCTCGGCAGGAAGATGCGCATCAGCAAGCCGCACTTTACGGTCCACGCCATACATATCCGCATGGACAACATAAAATACGAGAGCGACACCACGTACCTGGAAGACTTCGCCGCACAGTTCAACATACCGCTGCACATTGTAAACACCAGCTTCGACATGTCTACCGACAACCGCAAGTCGCCATGTTTCCTATGCTCATGGAACCGTCGCAAGCAGATCTTCCTGAAAGCGCAGGAGTTAGGATGCAACAAGATTGCTCTCGGACACCACATGGACGACATCATACACACCACTCTCATGAACCAGTTCTTCCAAGGACACTTCTCAACCATGCCGGCAAGACTGAAAATGCGTAAGATGCCGATTACCATCATCCGACCGCTCTGCATGGAAGACGAGGCGGACATAAAGCGATATGCCGAAATACGAGGCTACCGCAAACAGAAGAAGCTTTGCCCATACGAGACGGACTCCCACCGCTCCGACATCGCCTCGCTGTTCGAAAAGATTGAAGCCATGGCGCCAGAAGCACGCTTCTCCATATGGAACGCCCTAAAGGCGGAAGGAAAACTCATTGAAGAATAACAAAACACCATACTATCATGAAAAAGTATATCGCCACAGCACTCTACATCGCAACGCTGCTCTTCACAACAGGCTGCTCGGAACAACAGAAAGCCAAGAGCAGCGGTGAGCAACAGACATTCACAGACGAAGTGAGACTCTCCTATACCCCGGTAAAGAACCAGGGCAAAAGCAGCCTGTGCTGGGCGTACGCCATGCTCGCCACCATAGAAACGGAACACATCATGAGGGGCGACTCCGTAAACCTCTCACCGGCATACGTGGCAAGGATGTTCATGAACGAACAGGTGGACGCCTGCTACCTCAACCGCGGTAAGACACACATCACCACACGTGGCACCATGCCACAGCTGATAAGACTGATACAGACCTACGGACTGATGCCGTACGACTCCTACAACACCGACGCGAACATCAACGTGACAGCAAGAAAGATGCAGAACATGATTCGTGTGGCTGCGGCAAAGCGCAACGGCATCAACTACGTAAGGAAAAGCGCAAACAACATTCTCGACAACGGCATCAACCCCCTGCCGCTGCATGTATATATGTACAGCATGGAATATACTCCGCTCGAATTCGCACACAGCGTATGTATGCCCGACGAATATCAGGCTATAACAAGCTTCACACACATGCCAATGAACAAGAAAGTGGTGCTCGAAGTGCCGGATAACTTCAACCGGGAAAGATTCATAAACATACCTCTCGACCACATGATGGACATCATGGAAAGCTCCATTCGCAGCGGACATCCCGTATGCTGGGAAGGGGACATCAGCGAGAGAGGATTCTCGTTTGAAGACGGCATCGCCGACATAAGAGAGGACAAACGGGCGGCATCACAGCAGATAAGGCAGAAGGACTTCGAAGCACTCCGCACTACCGACGACCACTGCATGGCTATCGTCGGAATAGCTCACGACAGCAAAGGCAGGAAATTCTTCATCTGCAAGAACTCATGGGGTACGGCAAACAAATACCGCGGCTTTATATATATGTCGTTTGACTACGCCCGGATGAAGACCGTCGCCATCATGGTGAACAGCATCGCCCTCTCATAGTCCACCCTCCTCATACCGCAACACATACAGTCTGGTTAACCCGAGAACGCATAAACATACACACGGCCTGTATAAATAGCCAGTCAGTATAGTACGTCAATACTCGTTGATTATACCAATTACCCCAAGCCTCTGTAAACACATGATTTTGTCATCATTTAGAAATTCGGTAACTTTCCAATAGAAAGTCCGTAACTTTCTCATAGAAATTCGGTAACTTTCTATTTGAAGTTGATTGGACATCTGTTTCAGCTTGCTTCAACATGCAATGAAAACCATGTCCATCTCCTGCTTTTATGCATAGGATATTTACAGCATAACTGTATAAAAATACAAAACAAAAAAGAATTCTTTTGAAACACAACGGCAAGTAAAAGAAAATCGCATCAATCCTCTGCCAGGGAAATTGATGCGATATTATGATATGATGAGATTAATCCTTATAGGCTTCCGACATTGAAGCTGCGATGATGTCTTCAGAAGAAATCTTCTTGGGCGTTGCCTTTATGTCGGAGAAGTCAAATTCATCTTCCTCCTCAACAGCCGCTGTGGTCTGCCCTTTTGCAACTGCCGTATCGGTATACACCTCTACAGGCTCCTCCTGTGTCTGGGAGATGATGAAATCTGTCTTCTGTTCCGTATCCGGAACATTCAGCACCGGTTCCTCTTCCATCTTGGTACGGTCGCCCTTAGCTGCAAAGACAGCATCGATGAACTGCGGCTTGCGCTTCAGCTGCTGCAACGTGAGCTTGGAAGCAATCTGCTGGCTTTCCTTCTTGGAGTAGCCCTCACCCACTCCGCCTTCAAGACCTTCCACGAGGACCTGGTATTTGAATACAGGACTGTTCTTCCCCTCTTTCTTCTGTTCTATAAGCTTGAAGTCGAGAAGCACCTTGTTCTTCTGGCACCACTCTATGAGCTTGCTCTTGAAGTTTATCTCCTTGTATGCCACCTTGTCGATGTTGATAAGCTGGGCAAGAATTCGCTTTTCCATAAAGCGCATACATGCCTCGTAGCCACGGTCGAGATACATTGCGCCGACCAACGCCTCAAACGCATTCCCCCCCAGATAGCTGTTATGGGAGGGAGTATGTTTGCCTGCCTTTATCAACTGTGTGATTCCCAATTCCGTAGCAAGACGGTTCAGCGTATCGCGCTGCACTATTTTACTGCGGGTGCTGGTGAGAAAGCCTTCGCGCTTTCCTTCAAAATGACGATAAACGATGTCGCCGACAATAGCGTCAAGGATAGCATCTCCAAGAAATTCAAGACGTTCGTTGTTGAGAGGCTTTCCCTTCTCGTTGCGCTTGGTCACACTCTTGTGCATCAGCGCAAGCTTATAATAATGGATGCGGTGGGGATAGAACCCGAAGATGTGGTATAAGGCCGAACGAAGCTCCTTGTCCTTGTGGAACGGGAGCCTCATACGGTCTATGAAATTATTAATCATCATACTTCTTGAAGATAACACAAGCGTTGTGACCTCCGAAGCCGAATGTGTTGCTGAGGGCAGCACGTACGGTGCGCTTCTGGGCCTTGTTGAATGTGAAGTTCAAGTTGTAGTCGATGTTCTCGTCCTTATCATCATCCTGATGGTTGATTGTTGGAGGGATTATATCGTTCTTGACTGACAATACAGATACCATAGCCTCAACAGCACCTGCTGCACCGAGGAGGTGACCTGTCATTGACTTTGTAGAACTGATATTGAGTTTGTAGGCATGCTCACCGAAGAGCTGCTGGATAGCCTTCACCTCCGAGATGTCGCCAACAGGAGTTGATGTTCCGTGAACGTTGATGTAGTCGATGTCCTCTGGCTTCATACCTGCATCCTCGAGAGCGTTCTTCATAACGAGCTTTGCTCCGAGACCTTCCGGATGAGATGCTGTGATATGATAAGCGTCTGCGCTCATTCCCTCGCCGACCATCTCGGCATAGATCTTTGCGCCACGTGCCTTTGCATGCTCCAGTTCCTCGAGAATCAAGCAGCCTGCACCTTCACCCATGATGAAACCGTCGCGGCTTGCGCTGAATGGACGTGAAGCGTGTTCTGGATCATCGTTGCGTGTAGACAGGGCATGCATAGCATTGAAACCACCTACACCGCAAGCGCAGATTGCAGCCTCTGCTCCACCTGCCACGATAGCATCTGCCTTGCCCAGACGGATAAGGTTGAATGCGTCAGCCAATGCGTTTGTAGAGGAAGCACATGCTGATGTTGTAGCATAGTTAGGTCCGTGGAATCCGAAACGGATAGAAATCTGACCTGCTGCGATATCTGAAATCATCTTAGGGATGAAGAACGGATTGAACTTAGGGCCGTTCTCCTTATGCTGGGCATAATATCCGACCTCGTCTTCGAAGGTCTTGATACCTCCGATACCAACACCGAACACAACGCCGATGCGGTTCTTGTCAACGCCTTCAACATCCATCTTGCTGTCGTCGACAGCCTGTACGGCAGCTGCCATGGCAAGCTGTGCGTAGCGGTCCATCTTGCGAGCTTCCTTACGGTCGATATAATCGGTGGCATTGAAGCCTTTCACTTCGCAAGCGAACTGTGTCTTGAACTGTGATGCGTCAAACAAAGTAATAGGTGCTGCTCCGCTTACGCCATTGAGAAGATTATTCCATGTCTCCTCCGGGTTGTTTCCAACTGGTGTAATGGCTCCAAGACCTGTTACTACTACTCTTTTTAATTCCATATTTGTTTATATATAGTAAAAGAAGAGAATATGAAAAAAGACGAAAGAGGTGAGGTGAGATCCATTCTTTGCGGTCTCATCTCACCTCTTTCTTTTTTTTCTATATCACTTCAGATAATTATTTTGCGTTCTCCTCAATATACTTGATAGCGTCGCCAACTGTTGCGATAGACTCAGACTTGTCATCTGGAATAGTGATATTGAATTCCTTCTCGAATTCCATAATCAACTCTACTGTATCAAGAGAGTCTGCTCCAAGGTCGTTTGTGAAGCTTGCTTCTGGCTTAACCTCAGCCTCTTCAACACCAAGTTTATCAACGATGATAGCCTTTACTTTTGATTCAATTTCTGACATAATTGTAATGTTTAAAGTGTTTAAATTATATTCTTTCTTAAAAAATCGGATGCAAAGGAACGAATTTTTATTTACGTATGCAAGTTTTTGTTGTAAAAAAGCACTCTATTTTGCACAAACAGGGTATATGTGTGCATGATTTCGGCTTGTTTTATCTGCTTTCTTCTCGCCGTAAAGGATAATTTCCACGCAATTCTTCAAATCTATACGGAGCGGATTTCAGTCGTTTGCTGTCATTTTCAGGATTATAGAGCTGTAGTCGTTTGTCGTCGTCTGTACCGCTGAGGACATAGTCTGCCGGGAGTGAAGGGGGAACGATATGCCAACGGTTCTCTATTCCGAAGTGGCGGCACAGACCTTCAATGACCATATTGTCGGCATTCACCTTGCCGTCGGCACTATAGCCTGCGATATGTGGTGTTCCTATATATACCTTATTTAACAGAGGGAGGCTGATGTCGGGTTCTTTCTCCCAGGTGTCGATAACGGCATCCCGAACGAGTTCTTTGTCCAGTGCGACGAGAAGGGCGTCATTGTCAACGACTCCTCCACGGCTTGTGTTTATGAGTATCGGCTTCTTTGGCAACCTGTTGAAGAAGTCTTTGTCTGCCATGTGGAATGTAGGGAAATCACCGGTCTTTACAAACGGGACATGAAATGTTATTATGTCCGACTGTTCGGCTATAACATCCAAGGAGACGAAATCTTCCGACTTGTCGCCTTGCTGCTGTAATGGTGGGTCACATACTATAACACGGAACCCCATCTGACGGGCTTGAGCCACCACTTTCTTTCCTACATGGCCGTAGCCTACTACTCCTACTGTGGTGGCAGAAGACGGCACTACACCCTTGTTGCGGCAAAGCAATATAAGCGTGGAACGAAGATATTGAGCCACGCTGCCGGAATTGCATCCTGGGCAGTTAATCCATTCTATACCTGCCTTTTCCAGATAGCCGGTATCGATATGGTCATAGCCTATCGTGGCGGTAGCAATAAACTTTACCCTGCTGCCTTTTAAAAGTTTCTCATCACAACGGGTACGGGTTCTGACAATCATTGCGTCTGCATCCCGGACATCATCTGCTTTAATGTCTGCGCCCTTGATATATACCGCATCTTGGGTTATTTCGTCTATCACCTCTCTTATGAAAGGTATCTTATCGTCAATCACTACTTTCATTTTTTCTTCACCTTTCGTTTTTTAACAGCAAAGGTATAGCTTATTAACGAGAAATGAACACTTTTTTTAATTTTACTTGTTTGCAATTACATTTTACACTATATTTGCCTACAGAATATCAAACCATTAAAATTAAACGCTTATGAAAAGATTAGTAATATCAATAGCAATGGCGGTTTTGCCAATGCTTATTTTCGGACAGGAGTGTTTTACAAATGGGACGGAATGGATAACAAAGATAACAACGCCAGGAAATCCTCAAACGGAATTAATCAAAATAGAGAAACTGGATGGCATGGTCAATATCGACGGCTACGATGCATTAAAAATGCATTGTGAATATGAAAACAAACCAGACTCCAAGACCTTATTATATTATGTTCGCACAGAGGGCGACAAGGTATTCTTCAGACTCCCAGATGATGATTCAGGGACATGGTATCTTATGTATGATTTCGGCTTGGTGGCAGGAGAAGGCTGCTATTTATATTGTCCTTTATACACAGACGAAGAAAACAACAACACCCCACTCAAGGATTATTTTAAATGCATAAGCTGGACAAAAGACGAGACTTCAGACATATATATTATGGATGCGGAAGAATATGAAGATAACACATGTACCGGTTTAATTTTAGATGGACCAAGATGGTTTGATGGCATATCATCAACAAGAGGAATAAGCAGTAATATAGGATTAGGCATGAGATCAGGATCTATTTCACGTCTAATAGAGGTAAAGAACGGCAATCATGTTTTCTACTCATACGACACCAGCTCCATTTCCCAAGTTTCACACACCACGCCTCTACGCTACCGTGTTGACGGTCATAATATAAACTTGTCCGGAACAGAAGTTCGCGACAACATACAAGTGTATTACACAAGCGGTGCTCTCTTGGGAAATTTCACAGCGAATGGGAACAGCATAAACATAAGTGTTCCTAACAGCGGCATGTATATATTGAAAATAAAAAACACAACAATAAGCATACATGTACCTGCGGTTTGAAAGACAGGAGTAATCTCACCGGTCGTATAAGGTTGTGATAACCCGTGTGATTAGCAGTCAAGAAAACGATTTATAGGAAATTCGTTGGCTATCTGAAAATATTTTATTAGATTTGCCACAAAATTTAAACAACATAACGTTATGACATTCACACAACTATGTAATAAAGTGTTCAACATGGCTATCAACGACTATCACGTGAAAGACGATGTTGACACGGTTATCAGCAACCCATACGACCGGGATTCTATTGAGAACAGACTGTATCTGAAGTGTTGGATAGACACCGTTCAGTGGCATCTGGAAGACATTATCCGCGACCCACATATCGACCCTCTGGAGGCTCTGAAGCTTAAAAGACGCATCGACCGCAGCAACCAGGACAGGACAGACCTTGTTGAACAAATTGACAGCTACTTCAGAATGAAATACAATGACGTAAAGATTCTGCCAAACGCTACCATCAACACGGAGAGTCCGGCATGGGCTGTAGACAGGCTGTCTATCCTCGCTCTCAAGATATACCACATGAAGGAGCAGGCAGAGCGCAACGACGCTTCTGCAGAACACAAAGAGAAATGCCAGAAGAAGCTTGACGTGCTTCTGGAACAGCAGGTGGACCTGAGCACAGCTATCGACCAGCTCCTTGACGACATCGAGAACGGAAGGAAATACATGAAGGTGTACAAGCAGATGAAGATGTACAACGACCCTTCTACCAACCCAGTCCTCTATGGCAAGAACAAATAAAGGACAGAAAGAACTCCAAGAATGAAAACAGACCATATACTGGTTATACGATTCTCAGCCATAGGCGATGTAGCAATGACCGTGCCCGTGGTTTATTCCTTGGCTAAGCAATATCCAAATCTCAGGATTACCGTGCTTAGCCAAAAATTTGCACGTCCTTTCTTTGAGCACATGCCACACAATGTCGGCTTCATGGAAGCTGACCTTAAAAAGGAATACCACGGCGTAAAGGGACTGAACGCGCTATACCGCAGACTGATGGCAAAAAACTTTACCGCCATTGCCGACCTGCACAGTGTGCTAAGGTCTAAATATCTCAGGATGAGGTTTAACATAGACCGATTCAACGTGGCACATATCGACAAGCACAGAAGCGGAAGGAGGATGATAACATCTGAAAAAGACAAGAAACTGGTTCAGCTGCCCACTTCCTTCCAGAACTATGCCGATGTATTCGAGAAACTCGGATATCCTATCAAAACCGAATTCGAGTCAATATTCCAGGATGGCGGAGGAGAGCTGTCGTCACTTCCTGATACGTTCCACAACAAACAGAAGGATGAGATATGGATTGGTGTGGCACCGTTTGCAGCACATAAAGGCAAGATATACCCAAAGGAAAAGATGGAAGAGGTGCTCAACATCCTGTCAGAGAAATATCCTGAAGGCAGAATATTCCTATTCGGCGGCGGCAAGAAAGAAACGGCAGTCATGGATGAATGGATAAGCAGAAACGGCAAGCTGGAAAACGCCTCCGCCCTGCTGAACGGTTTTTCCAATGAGCTGATACTGATGAGCCACCTTGACGTGATGATATCAATGGACAGTTCCAACATGCATCTGGCATCGCTCGTGGGAACACCTGTTGTAAGCATCTGGGGAGCCACACACCCCTTTGCCGGCTTCCTCGGCTGGGGACAGGACATGAGCAACGTGGTGATGCTCGACATGCCATGCAGACCATGCAGTATCTATGGCAACAAAGAATGTATAAGAGGCAACTATCCATGTATGGCTGACATACAGCCACAGATGATTATAGACCGGATAGCAATGCAGATACAGAAAAACAAGAAAAGAACCATATAAAGCAAAGGCTTCCACATCGGTGGAAGCCTTCCTTTTTTATACGTATGATGCGGATTAATTCAAAGCATCCTCAAGGTCTGCACCTGCCTTGAACTTAGCAACCTTCTTGGCTGCAATCTGAATCTTCTGCTTTGTTGCAGGGTTGATACCCTCACGAGCCGGACGCTCAGTAACGCTGAATGTACCGAAGCCAATCAAAGCAATCTTATCACCAGCTACAAGAGCTTCCTTTATAGCAGCAAGAGTAGCATCCAGAGCCTCCTTTGAAGCAGCCTTGCTAAGACCTGCGCCAGCAGCGATTTTGTCAATAAGTTCTGTCTTGTTCATAATTTTCTTGTTTTAGATATTAATAATGTTTTATTTTGTTTTTTCATATAACCAACGCCTTTAGTCTTACTTAAAGGCAATTAAGCAAACAAAAATGTTTCGCAAATATAGTGGAAACCTTTTACAAATCAAATAAAAAACGGGAAAAAGTTATGAATATGATTAAAAAAAACGCCATTAAGGGCCTTTTTATAGTAAATGACGGATATTTTTAGTACTTTTGCCTACCAAATTCAATATTAACAAAAGGAAATAAACTATGCGTAACATACCTGCAATAACCAAGAACCTGCTGATTATAAACATACTGATGTTTGCCGCCTACTGGGTGTTTGGCAGGCTTGGCATCAACCTGAACGACATTCTCGGACTGCATTTCTTCCTGTCGTCCGACTTCCACTTGTACCAGCTGTTCACATATATGTTCATGCATGCCGGCATCTCACACATATTCTTCAATATGTTTGCACTCTGGATGTTCGGAAGAATCGTGGAAAACGTATGGGGACCGAAACGGTTCCTGACCTATTATCTGGCATGCGGCGTCGGAGCAGGACTGATACAGATGATTGCACAGTTTGGCTCTTTCTACATGATTGCGAGCGAACAGATTCCGGGCTTCGGCTTCGGCGATATAATGACTGTCGCACATAACAGCGAAGTGGCACTCAGCAGCTGGACCACTGTCGGTGCATCAGGAGCCATCTATGGTATCCTGTTGGCTTTCGGCATGCTGTTTCCGGAAGAGAGAATATTCATCTTCCCCCTGCCGGTACCCATCAAGGCGAAATGGTTTGTCATGCTGTATGCCGGACTGGAGCTGATGCTCGGACTCGGAATGCCTGGCGACAGCGTAGCACACTTTGCACACCTCGGAGGTATGCTCATTGGCTTCCTTCTCATCAGATACTGGCGTCGCCGCCCATATAGCGGCTACGACGGATTCTATGACGGCTACGAAATAAGGGAGAAGAGATGCTTCATTGACAGAATAAAAGACCTAAAGGAGAAGCTGTTCAAGAAGAGCCAAGGCTCATCATACAACAGAACAAGAAACGAGTCGGACTGGGAGTACAATGCCCGAAAGAAAAAAGAACAGGAAGAGATAGACCACATTCTTGACAAGATACGCAAAAGCGGATATGACAGTCTGACGGAAGAGGAAAAGAAAAAGCTGTTCGAGAACGGCAAACACTGATACACAAACAAATAGATGCTTGACAAGCTAAAAAAAATCATACTGCAAATGATGGTGGGCGCAAATATCGTCACCATCATTTTCATGGCTGCCATCGGGTTCTGCTACAAGCTGAATCCGCAGGAACATCCTATATCAGCAAATGTAGGACTGGTATTCCCATTGCTTCTGCTCATAAACGCAGGCTTTCTGGTTATCTTCATGTTCTTCAAGCGCATCATGGTGATAATACCTGTCTTAGGATTTATAATATGCTATATCCCAACACGTAAGTACACCCCTATCAACGTACCGAGGACGACACCCGACGATGCGATAAAGATAATGTCGTACAACGTCTTCTACTTCAACAACAACGACAGCACAGGGCTAAAGGAGATTTCCGACTACATAAAAGAAAGTGAAGCATCCATTGTATGTATGCAGGAGGCAAACTACAATGAAGAGATACATGATATCTTCAAACAGACCTACAAGTATCAGGACACCATCTGCAACAAGAAGTCCGGAGAAATACAATATATACTCAGCAAATTCCCTATACTATCAAAGAGCAAGATAAACGCAGACCTAAACGGTTGCCTGTGTGGTGCTTATGAGGTATTGATAAACGGAGACCGCACGACGGTCATCAACTGCCATCTTGAAGGTTCCGGACTGTCGTTGGAAGAGAGAAAGGATTTCCACAGCTTCGTAAAAGGGGACTGGAAGAACGACACCATAGGAATGGAGTCGAAGAGAATGATTGTAAGACTCGGCGAAGCGGCGAAACGAAGAGTACCGCAAGTGGAAGGAATAATAAAATACATCAAAAGCAGAAAGGGAGAACCGATAATACTGTTCGGCGACTTCAACGACAACCCCATCTCCTACTGCCATAACCAGATGGCAAACACGCTGACGGACTGCTATATAACAACAGCCAACGGTCCCGGAATATCCTACCACTACAACACCATATTCGTACGCATCGACAACATCATGTGTTCCGACGACTGGGAGCCGTTTAACTTCAAAGTTGATAGAGACATAGCAGTGTCTGACCACTACCCTATATATGGTTTTGTAAAGAAATCACAGCATAAAGTCAAAAAAAGCCCTTAACAGGTTAAGAAGTTTAAAAAAAATAAGTATCTTTGCACGCTATGTAGGCCCAACAGCCGGCAATGGCGATGGCGGAAGCCTTACAATCAGTTGAAAAACTATAATTAAAACAATAATAACAAAATGCAAAACAAAGGAATTGTAATTGTACTGGCAGTCTTAATGACTCTTGCAAGCATCTTCTATTTGTCTTTCTCTGTTGCAACAAGCTATTACGATAGCGAAGCAGCGAAGATAAAGGATCCGATTGCACAGCAGGACTACAAAGACTCAGTTAAGTACCTTGGCGTTTATACCTATCAGAGATGTCTTGAGACACAGATTGGTTTGGGTCTTGACCTCAAAGGCGGTATGAACGTTATCTTGGAGATTTCTGTTCCTGACGTAGTGGAGACACTGGCTGACCACAAGACAGACGCTGCCTTCGTAAAGTCAATGGAACAGGCAAAGAAAGAAGAAGAGACCAGTCAGAGCGACTTCATCTCTCTCTTCATCAAGTATTATCACCAGAATGCGCCGGGCCACCGTCTCGCTGAAATCTTTGCTACTCAGCAGCTCAAGGGACAGGTTAGCACACAAAGCTCCGACAAGGAAGTAGAACAGGCTCTCCGCGCACAGGTTCAGTCTGCTATCGACAACTCATACAACGTTGTCCGCAACCGTATCGACAAGTTCGGTGTCGTTCAGCCTAACATCCAGAAGCTGGAAGGTCAGGAAGGACGAATCATGGTCGAGATGCCTGGTGTACGTGAGCCTGAGCGTGTTCGTAAGCTTCTGCAGGGTAGTGCAAACCTCGAATTCTGGGAGACATACAACAGCGAAGAGGTTACTCCATACCTCCGCCAGCTCGACCAGCTCGTTGCCAACGGTGGCGAGAGCGCTAAGCAGGATACTGCTGCCGCTGAAAAGAAAGACGACGCTGCCGAAAAGGCAGAGATAGCAAAGAAAGCCACTCCTGCAAAGCTTACCGTTGCCAAAGACAAGGGCGGTGCAGCAAAAGCAGCAGCAAAGAGCGAGAGCGCACAGCTTGAGCAGGCTAAGAAAACCAACCCATTGCTCGCTGTTCTGCAGCTCGCACCTCAGGGCTCTCTTAGCGTAGTGGGCTATGCTAACGTTCGTGATACTGCTGAGGTGAACAAGATTATCTACTCTGCAGCAGCAAAGCAGGTCCTTCCATCTGACGTAAAACTCCTTTGGGGTGCCAAGCCGGCTGACGGCCTCTCTGTAAAGAACGTATATGAGCTGTATGCTCTGAAGATAACACAGTCTAATGGTCATGCTCCTCTTGAGGGTGACGTTATAACAGACGCTAAGGACGAATTCGACCAGACTTATGGCCGTCCAAGCGTAAGCATGTCGATGAACTCTGACGGTGCGCGCCGTTGGGCAGAGCTTACAAAGGCTAATGTAGGCAAGGCTATCGCCATCGTTCTTGACGGTGTCGTTTACAGCGCACCTCGCGTTAACGGTGAGATTTCCGGAGGAAACTCTCAGATTACCGGTAACTTCACTATCGAAGATACCAAAGACTTGGCAAACACTTTGAAGTCTGGACGTATGCCTGCTCCTGCACGTATCGTACAGGAAGACGTTGTCGGTCCTACTCTCGGTGCACAGTCTATCCAGCAGGGTCTCATCTCATTCGTCGTTGCATTCATCCTGTTGATGCTCTACATGGTTCTCATGTATGACTTCATCCCTGGTATGATGGCAAACTTCGCATTGCTCGTGAACCTCTTCTTCACTCTCGGTATTCTGACATCGTTCCAGGCAGCCCTTACAATGCCTGGTATCGCCGGTATCGTATTGACTCTCGGTATGGCTGTGGATGCCAACGTGCTTATCTATGAACGTACAAAGGAGGAGCTGCGCAAGGGCAAGGGTCTGCGTGATGCTATCCATGCAGGTTACGGAAACGCTTTCTCTGCTATCTTCGACTCCAACTTGACCTCTATCATCACCGGTGTCATCCTGTTCGTATTCGGTACAGGTCCTGTACGTGGTTTCGCAACAACACTTATCATCGGTATCTGCTGTTCATTCTTTACAGCCGTTTACCTCACACGTCTTATCTACGAGAACCGTCTCGCTAAGGACAAGTGGCTGAACCAGAACTTCACAACCCGCATCTCTCGCAACTTCCTGCAGAACAACAATGTAGGCTTCATGAACATGTACAAGAAGACATTCACCATCACTGGTGTTCTTGTTGCAGTATTCATCGTAAGCTTCTTCGTTCGCGGCTTGAGCAAGAGCATCGACTTCACCGGAGGTCGCAACTATACCGTGAAGCTGGAAAAGGCAGTAGAGCCAGAGGATGTAACCGCAGCACTTCAGGCATCATTCCCTAACAGCTCTGTAAGCTCATTGGCACTCGGTACAGACCACAAGACAATCCGTATCTCTACGAACTACAAGATTGAGTCCAACAGTCCTACCGTTGACGATGAGGTTGAGGAGATCCTCTTCAAGGCATTGAGCGAGGCAGGAATGGTAACACAGAAGAGCGTAGAGGCATTCAAGAATCCAGACGTTCGTGCCGGAGGTTCTATCATCAGTAGTGCAAAGGTAGGTCCGTCAGTGGCTAAGGATATTACATACGGTGCTATCATCAGCGTCATCTTCGCTCTTATAGCAATCTTCCTGTATATCCTGCTCCGCTTCCGCAACATCGCCTTCTCACTTGGTTCTACATTCGCCTTGGCAATAGACACCATCGTAGTACTTGGCTTCTACTCTCTGCTTTGGAACGTAGTACCGTTCTCTCTTGAGATAGACCAGACCTTCATCGGTGCAATCCTTACCGTTATCGGTTACTCTATCAACGACAAGGTGGTTGTGTTCGACCGTATACGTGAGAACCTGAACCTGTACAAGAAGCGTGACTTCTTCACTATCTTCAACAACTCTCTGAATGAGACATTGGCACGTACAGTAAACACCTCTTTGACAACATTGCTCGTGTTGCTCTGTATCTTCATCCTCGGTGGTGACAGCATCCGCAGCTTCGCATTTGCAATGATTATCGGTGTTATCTTCGGTACTCTGTCTTCAATCTTCGTTGCAGCTCCAATCGCTTACATGACATTGAGCAAGCGCGACAAGGGAGAGCGTGGCGACAAGCCACTCACTGAAGTTGCAGAATAAAGCGACACCTTATATATAATATAGTATAAGGCAACTATCATATAAGCGCCATGCAGTAATCTTTTCAGATTTTGCATGGCGCTTTTCTTTTAATTATCACAATGAATTCTCAGCAAATGCATGAGAAAAACACAGAGAATCGACTTATATTATTCAATATAACACAATAAACCAGATGACCACTTCTATATATCATCTATTATTACTATCTTTACATCCGGAAAAAACACTTAACAATACAACATGAGAAAATATTATATAATCATCATACTCATAACCTGCAATGTATCCATCTGGGCGCAAACGACCAATAGTCAAACGCCACATCCCTGGGAAAACATTATCGGCAACATGATGGACGACAATGATGAAGAAGCTATGGAATGGGAGGATATGTACGACGCTCTGCATGAACTGGAGAATAATCCCGTAGACATCAACTCCGCAACGAAAGAAGATCTGGAAAGGATTCCATTCCTCTCTGACAGCGAGATTGCAGACATCCTCGAATATATTTACCGCAACGGAGACATAAAGACACCTGCGGAACTTACCATGATACGCTCATTGAGCGCACAGAAACGACAACTCCTCTCCTACTTCATAACCATAAAGGACACGGAGAAGAAAGGTTTCCCTACTCTTAAAAACATTCTCAGATACGGAAAGAACGAACTGCTTGCCACAGGAAATATCCCTCTGTACGATAGAAAAGGTGACAAAAACGGATACTTGGGCTATAAATACAAGCACAACATAAGATATGAACACACCTACGGCGAATATCTGCGCATCGGACTCGTTGGCGCACAGGACGCTGGAGAACCATTCTTCTCCAACAAAAACTCTCTCGGCTATGACTTCTATTCCTTCTACCTCTCCATAAAGAAACTCGGCATTCTGAAATCCTTCACCGCCGGCAGATACAGAATACGCATGGGTATGGGACTGATAATGAACAACGACCTGTCGTTCGGAAAGTCAATGAGCCTTACTTCCATAAACCGACAGGGCAGCAATATCCGCCCTCATTCCTCACGCTCGGGATATAACTACATGCAGGGAGCGGCGGCAACCGTAAGTATTTCCCCGTATATCGACCTCACGGCATTCGTGTCATACAAGGACTTTGACGCCACCCTGAGCAAAGACGGGGAAAGCATCACTACAATACTTAAATCAGACTACCACCGCACGAAGACGGAAATGGCTAAGAAAAACAATGCTTCGCAATTCGTTTCAGGAGGAAACATAAACTATTCCCGCAACGGCTTCTGCCTCGGATTATCGGGATACTATGCCACACTGGACCGACCGCTGAAACCAAACACATCATCCGTATACAGGAAATACTATGCCGCAGGAGAACGGTTCTATAACTTCAGTGCCGACTACGGATACAGAAACGGACGCTTCTCCTTCCATGGCGAGACGGCAACCGGCGACTGCCAGGCATGGGCTACCATAAACTCCCTCAACTACAGGATAAAATCAAACGTCAGCATAATGGCGCTGCAACGCTTCTACTCATACAAATACTACTCCATCTTCTCGCAAAGCTTCAGCGAGGGAGGCAGCGTGCAGAACGAAAGCGGAGTATACTTAGGCATCGACTGGCAGCCCAAGCGTGCCGTATCAATAAGGTACTATACAGACATCGCATATTTCCCTTGGGCAAAATACCAGACAAAGGCTGAGTCTCGCTCTTTCGACAACATGCTGTCTATAGGCTATGCCACGGGCAACTGGACTTTTTCTACCAAATACCGACTTAAGATGCGCGAGAAAGACAACGCCGAGAAGACTGCTCTTATATACCAGACCACACACCGAGGTCGCTTATCCGCCACATACACCGCCCCCACATGGAGCGTCAAGGCACAGGCTGACGCAACATACATGAAATACAAAGACAACAGTTTCGGATATATGGCAACGATAAGCGGAGGGTGCACGGCGATAAGCAGACTTAAACTATATGCCACCATCGGCTATTTCCATACCCAAGACTACAACAGCCGCATATACAGTTATGAGCGAGGCATGACATACAATTTCTCATTCCCCTCATTCTATGGCGAGGGCATAAGGTATGCACTGCTACTTAGTTCCGACATAATAAAAAATGTAAGGCTTACTGCCAAAGCAGCCACCACCAACTATTCCGACAGAAATACCATCGGTACGGCACTACAGCAGATTGACCAGTCGTCAATGACCGACATACAGTTGCAGCTGCGATGGCTGTTTTAGTCTATTGTCCGCCCAGTCTGCTGAAGAACTCTATTATCTCATCCCACGTCTTGAACGTGTCAGAGCCAAGTGGAATAGTAGTGCTCATGAAGTCAGAAGAGTCGCACTCCGCCTGTGGAGCTATCAGATAATCACCATACAGAAGGTTCTCCTGATTGGTAAATACCACACGCTGCCATGCCGGAACGTTGACAACATCCTGCACCCACTGCTGCACATCAGTAATATAAGAAGAATTATTCGTGGGAGCCGGGGCAACGACATACATGGCATAGTTTTCCAACAGCAGACGGAAACCCTTCATCGCACTACCTCTCTGATTGCCATTGGCATCGCGAAGGGCATCGATGCTGACATACACTACGGGGCGCTCTCTGCCCTCCTGACGGTCGTCTATCCAGCGAACCACGGGGATTACAGAATGTATCAGCGACTTGTCTATAAGCCTATGCTCACCATGAAAGCTGATTACCTGACGATAATGCTCCGCAAAGACACCACACGTCTCAGCAGCTACAAACGTATCGGCATCGCCAAACAGTCCGAACACACGCTTCTGCTCCTCTTCGTTGACAGCAGAAAAGCACTGTCGGGTTATCTCCTTATACTCCTCAACAAGGCTCTTCGTCACGATGACGTCCTGAACGCCGTCTTCACGAGGGTTCTGGAAGGTCTGCTTTCCCAGCATGCCATGCTTTGTCATTGTGTCACCCATGAGGAATGCCGGATTGACCAATATACGGTCATAGCCATAAAGCATCTCGGTATACATGCCGCCCATGGATGTTCCTATTATGAGATCCGGATTCTGCTCCTTGCACTTTTCACGCAAAAGAGCCATCGCCTCCTCCGGATGGAGCGGCAGGTCGTAAGCCAGTACATCCGCAGAAGGAAGCATCTCCCGGATACGTGCCACCGTGCCTGACTGCGCTGACGACATGAAACCATGCACATACATTATCTTTTTACCCTTCATGAGAGAAGGATACTGCAACACATACTTATTCTCCTTTTCCATATTCACATTATTTTCTGAGTTTGCAAAAATACATCTAATTTATGACATACCATATTTTTTTGCTATTTTTGCAGAAACAAAGAATAGATAACGTGGATAAAAACAATACGAATGTCTCTTCTACAGTGTATACGCTGCTCAGGCAGAAAGCACTGCTTGAGACGGAATACAACGAGGAAAAGGAGAACTTCAAGCGGCAGATGCAGGCGATAGGACTGGAGAGGCGCATCAAACGTGGTGACGCTTGGCATCCTGTCCGCATTGGAAGAAGCTATTATAACTCCCTGAACCAGCTGGCAATAGAAGTGTACAGGACAAGTGATGAGGACATTGAACACAATTTTGAATTCGGAAAACCTGTGTGTTTCTTTAAGGTGGAACAGGATGACAGGCTTGACTCCGCCACATCAAAGACCGACAAACACAAAGGCTTTGACGTAATCACCACCGGCATGGTGAGTTATGCCGACGCCGACCGCATGGTTGTTACCATACCCGACAAGACAGGTACTGCCACGATGCTGCAGAATACTGACGGCATCGGCATTCAGCTGTTCTTCGACGAGACAAGCTATAAGCTGATGTTTGAGGCTCTCGACCGTGCCATCAGAGCCAAGGGGAACAGGTTGGCTTACTTAAGAGACCTCTTCTATTCAAAACAGAAAGCACAGACTTTCTCTTTCGACACAATACGCTTCCCGTGGCTCAACAGCACTCAGGAGCTTGCTGTGAACAACGTGTTAAGGGCAAAGGACGTGGCTGTTGTGCATGGTCCGCCGGGAACAGGAAAGACTACCACACTCGTTGAAGCCATCTACGAAACGCTGAAGAGAGAAAGCCAGGTGATGGTCTGCGCACAGAGCAATATGGCGGTAGACTGGATAAGCGAGAAACTCGTAGACCGTGGCGTGCCGGTGTTGCGCATAGGCAATCCGACAAGAGTTAACGACAAGATGCTGTCGTTTACATACGAGAGGAAGTTTGAATCGCATCCCGACTACCCTGAGCTTTGGAGCATAAGGAAGGCGATACGCGAGATGCGCAGCAACAGGAATAGAGGAGCGTCAGACAACTGGCATCAGAAGCTGGACCGATTAAAGAGTCGTGCCACGGAGATAGAATGCCGCATCAATGCTCAACTCTTCGGTGAGGCAAGGGTCATTGCAAGTACCCTTGTGGGCAGTGCCAACAGGGTGATGTCGGGACAGAAGTTCACTACTCTCTTCATCGACGAGGCGGCACAGGCTCTTGAGGCTGCCTGCTGGATTCCTATGAAACGAACCACAAGGGTTGTATTTGCCGGTGACCATTGTCAGCTGCCGCCAACAGTGAAAAGTATTGAAGCCATGCGCGGAGGACTGGCAAAGACGCTTATGGAGAGGATTGTTGAGAACAAGCCTGAGGTCGTAACCCTATTGACAATGCAGTATCGCATGAACGAGAAAATAATGCAGTTCTCAAGCGACTGGTTCTACGATGGCAAGGTCATCGCCGCTCCTGAGGTCTGCCATCGCGGTATTCTCGACTACGACCTGCCGATGATATGGATAGACACCTCTGGCACTGAAGCCTACGAACAGTTCGTTGGCGAAAGCTTCGGCAGGATAAACAAGAAAGAGGCTGCACTCACACTGGAGAAGCTTCAGGAATATTTCGAGAAAACAGGCAAGCAGAGAATCCTCGACGAGAGCATTGATGTGGGCATAATATCCCCATACAGGGCACAGGTACAGTACTTGAGGCAGCAGATAAAGAAGAAGGAGTTTTTCCGTCCTTACCGCAAGCTGATATCAGTAAACACCGTTGACGGATTCCAGGGGCAGGAGCGCGACATCATTATCATATCTCTTGTACGCTCCAACAATGAGGGACAGATAGGCTTTCTCAGCGACCTGCGGCGAATGAACGTTGCCATAACGAGGGCAAGGATGAAGCTCATCATAATGGGCAATGCAGAAACGCTGTCGCACACTCTGTTCTACAAGAAACTGTATGAATACGTCATGCAAATCAGCAACGGCGAATAGCATCACATAGAAAAGGGGTGGACCTACCATGAGTCCACCCCTATCTTATCAACGACGGCCAAGCTGCCATATTTGTCTTACTTGTTGAAAGACTTGATAGTCTTTCCGTTCTTCATAAGCATCATGTTGAAGCCACGAGCCTTTGCATCAGCCTTGAGTCTCTTGCCGTCAGCAGTGAAGCGGGCAACAACCTTCTTTGCGTCAGCAGCCGGTGCAGACTCTACACCTGAAGCATCGTCATACTGAGTGTCGAATACCCATGAAACATAACCGCCATCATCTTCTGTCTCACCCTCTTTATAAGCGAAACCTGCGATATAACGGCCGTCGGCAGAGATTCCTGCAGGAGTATTGAATCCACCTGCATCATAGTCAGCAAGGAGTGTTGCCTTAGGAAACTCAGCAGCCAAAGACTTGATCTTATCATCACCCTTCTTCCACATGAAGCCGCAACGAGGACCATACATACCACCATAGATACCTACGATTGTACCTTCGTCAGAAACGGCACAGCCCATTATATCAGTTCCTACCTCAGCGAACATCTCGTCTTCAGGATTGCAAGTAAATATCTCCAAAGAGTCATTTGCTGTATTATAGCGTGCTACACCTAATGAAGACTCCCATTCACCTGTATACTTCTCGAAGTTTACTACAATGTATTTTCCGTTAGGACTCATTACGGTCTGGTCGCAACTAAAGACAGCATAAGATTTTGTAGACTCTGTATTTACAGCGAAATACGGACGAGAGAACGGATAAGCCATATATGTATCTGCTTCGCGGCCCGGAGCCCACAACAAAGCAGGGCGTGTACCCATATCATCTACCCAATATCCAGAGATTATAGAATCGTTAGATACAGAAAGTGCTGTAGCACCATCACTGTTTGCACCCAAGAACTTGTTTGAAGGCTGTGGCAGATCTACCGGCTTGCCGTCCTTGAACAAGCAAGGCTGTCCCGCTGGAGAGTCTTCATTGTCATAGCGTGCACCGGCTATCAGCTTTCCATCCGGGCTGATACCCATAAAGAGATACTGTCCATCCACACCGTATGTAGTGTAATCCGCTGTTGCAAATTTGAAGATTGCAGCCGGACCATTCCAACCTACGGCAACTCCCTCGTCGTTAATGCTCTTAAGCTGAAGATCTGTATCTACATCCGGAGTGGAGTAGTCTACAACCTTTTTGCTCTGAGTATCATAAATGAATCCTCCCATTTGGTCGCCATTTGAACCACCCAAATATCTACCGTTTGGAGATAATACGGTACACATGTACTGATGACCTTCTGCATCTGGAACTTCTGTTACACCGTTCTGTGCCATCACAGCACCGCTTGTTGCAAGCATTGCAATAGCTGAAAGTAAAGTTTTCTTCATGTTTTTAGTTTTTTAAATAAATATTCGAATAGCATTCATTAGGATGCCATATAACACAAATACACTATGCAAAAGTAATAATTATTTGTGAGAAACAAGAAAATAAACTTCAAAATATCACCTTTTCGCTTATTTTTTTAATTTCAGATTGAAAGATATTTGATAAATAAAGAACACATCAAGTTTCATTTTATTCTTATTTTATACATTCATCGGTCAATTACGCTCTTCATATTCCTTCAAGGTATGAATGCGTCATTCATTTAGGGATTTTCCTAAAAAGAATATGGTATTTACTTTGGATAGTAATCTTTTTCATCGTAATTTTGCATACGAGAATAAGAAAGATACCGACTATCAACAAATTAAAACGTAAATATTATGAGAAAGCTTCACACCATATTAGCCATACTGATGATGGCAATGACAACTTTCACGATGACAAGTTGTGATGAAGATGACGATATCGCCTATACCCTCGACGGCGTATGGGAGGGAAATATGTATATGCAGAGTTCGTATAACGGACGAGTTTACCAATCAAGCTATTCCATGCTGCAGTTTGACCAAGACCCTTATCAGTATGCTCAAGGCACTGGACGATGGATTGACTACTACAGCAATGCACCATGGGACTATTATGCAAGCTATATAGACTGGAGAGTGGTTAACGGTGAGATACGGATATACTCCCGCAAGGAGGGTGTGACGTATTACATCACGGATTATCGTCTGAACGGAAGATACTTTGAGGGATACATTGATGACGGATATAATAATGTGTATTTCGAACTCGAAAAGACAGCATCACGCAACTGGGACGACTATGACTGGGACGGATGGCACTATTATGATTACGGCTACTACCCTGCTCCGGCAAAGGACAAGCAAAAGAACATAGAAACTCCGAAGAGAGGGGTATACAAGAAATAAGACTAACCCCCAAAACGACCTAATGACCGACTTGGGTTAAAGCATAAGAAAAGGCTTCCGCATGGATAATATGCGGAAGCCTTTTCTTATGCTGTTTATCTTAATCTACAATAAGATTATTTGAAATATCTCTTGTACAGTCCCTCGAAGCCTGCGCAGTGGCGAGCCTCATCCTTTGCCATCTCATGAACAGTGTCGTGGGTAGCATCCATACCTGCAGCCTTTGCATTGCGAGCAATACGGAACTTGTCAGCACAAGCACCACGCTCAGCAGCGATACGTGCCTCAAGGTTGCTCTTTGTATCTTTCAACACATCGCCAAGAAGCTCAGCGAACTTAGAAGCGTGCTCTGCCTCCTCGAAAGCATAGCGCTTGAAAGCCTCTGCTATTTCCGGATAGCCCTCACGGTCTGCCTGACGGCTCATTGCGAGATACATACCAACCTCACCACACTCTCCATTGAAGTGGGTCTCAAGATCCTTGATCATCTCTGCGTCGGCATCCTCTTTGCGTGCTGCGCCAAGCTCATGCTTTGTTGCGAAATCCTCTTCCTCACCTTCTACCAGTTCCTTGAACTTTGATGCTGGAGCCTTACATACCGGGCACTGCTCTGGAGCTGCATCACCTTCATAAACGTAACCACATACTGTGCAAATAAATTTCTTCTTCATAATGTCTTTGTTTTAGAATGATTTATATTATATATGAAGGACCTTCTTGCATTATTTCTTTCCCCCTGGGGGAATAATGTGTTTTCCTTCTTCTCTGATGCAAAGTTAGAGATTTTTTCTATTGGGTCAAAGTAAAGTTTGATTGTTTTTTTCTATTGAAATATAAATTTCGTGAATAATGATAACTTTTATTACCACAACTCTTCGGTAAACACAAGCTTCTTTCCTGTCACGGGATGTCTGAAAACGATATGCTCCGCATGCAGCATAAGGCGCGAATCGGAAGGATGCCCATACAGAGGGTCGCCGACGATAGGCAGGGCAAGTCCGTCGGCATGGGCGCAATGTACTCTCAGCTGATGCGTCCTGCCGGTATGGGGGAAGAGCTTTATATACGTCTTGCCCTTTTCTGTCCTCTCTATCTCATACTCCGTAAAGGCTGGTTTGCCGTTGGCATAATCCACAATCTGACGAGGACGGTCGTTCTGGTCTGGCGACAACGGCAGACGGATGAAGCCATGCTTCTGTACATCTGCCATGCCATCAAGCACGGCACCATAGCGTTTCCTTACATTCCGTCCGGCAAACTGTTCGTGAAGATTCCTCAGGACATTCTCTGAGCGTGCCACAACGAGCAGTCCGCTGGTATCCATATCAAGCCGATGGGCAGGCATATAGTATCCATTGCCGAATTGTTCTTCCAATACATCCGCCACGCATCTTCTGTTTATCAGTCCCGGCATAGACAACATTCCCGAAGGCTTACTTACTACAATGATGTAATCGTCAACATAGACGACCTTTAATTCTTCGTTGTCATTATCACAGTCGTGCGGGTCGGGGTCTACATCAAGTCCTTGCATCATAAAGCCAAGTATGGGCTTGCACTTACTGCGGCAAGCGGGATAATAATGAAGATGATGACGAATCTCCGTCTTGGGAGACCGCCCCCACCAGAACTCCGCCATACATATAGGAGTCATATTATTAAGGTATGCATACTGAAGCAGCTTAGGTGCACAGCAGTCTCCTGCCCCCGATGGTGGCACTCCCTGCGGAGTAGCCTTGAATATCTCCGTCAGTTTACGTGTCTCGCCTCTTGCATTGTGCATGTTATATTGCGAGAAGAGCCATTGCTGAAGACAGTCTGACATGTCTTTCCTCTGTCTCTTCAACATTCTTATCTCTTCTTCCTTCTCCTCAAGAGCGGTTGCCGCCACTTCGATATTCTCTGTCCAACGCTTCTTTATCCTTCTCAGTTCTGCCTTCTGAAACTGACTCTCCCTCTCAAAAGACTTCTCCTCTTCGGGAGCAAAAATACTATCCGCTCGCGCCTTGTCACGGTTTTGCTTTGACTGGCGCATCTGTTCCCTATAATCATTTATCTCGGTTTCCGCCTGCTGTTTGGTTTCTGCCAACGCTTCTTTACGGCATCTAAGCTCGTCATCCTGCTCCAGCCGCTTTATCTCTTCGTTCACACGACTTATCTCTCTCTCGTGGATTTTGAAATAACCGTCGGGCTGTATGCAGTCAAAAACGGAAGGTACAAAATATTCCCAATCGTTCTTTCCATCCAACAGTCCAGAATAGGCTGCAAGGAATCCCAACTGCTGATGCTCGTCCCTCACGACAAGCACACCGAACATTTTCCCATTGTCGACCTCTTCTTTCCAAGCGTCCCGACTCTTCACATACTCTTGCACCTCTTCGGCTGCCTGGATACACAGCGGATGGGGAGTATAGTTGAAAGGATAAGTAAAACGCTTTGGGGGTACAATACATGTATCAAGCAAATGGAATAATGTCTTCATAATTCAGTATTAAACATAATTGAAAGATGATAAAAAAAATAAGCATGCACGACTTCACCCAAGCCACACATGCTTTCTCCGCTCAATTAATACTAACTAACAATAACTTATGTAGAATCCCCCTCCTATAAAGAGAGACCTTATTACGTTTTTTGCACTGCAAAGTTATTTACGAAACCGCCGTTCCGGCTATATTAACTGATAAAAAAATATGATTATTTGATATTCCGTAATCTTTACCAGTGTCTGTTAGTGGTATTATTGATATTGTTGTCAAGTTGACTTTACAAACTATGGTTTCCATCTTAAAAAAATGGAACAAGCCTGTTTATTCAAGTGTCACCTGTTCCACATCCACCGTCTCATGCAAGAAGAGCTGTGCCGACTCACTGAATTTATCCACACTCTCTGTCGTCATATAATGGCATCTGCCTCCTTTAGAGCATTTGACATCTATCTCCGGATGACGAACCATATAATCCTTCAGACTATTTGCCACGTATTCGCCCTGGGGAATGATTTTCACTCCACGAGGCACATACTTCAGAATCTTGTTAAGCAGCAGCGGATAGTGGGTGCATCCAAGGATAATGGAATCTATCTTCGGGTCGCGACGCATCAGATTACCAATGCGCTTCTCCACGAAGTAGTCGGCTCCCGGACTGTCATATTCGTTGTTTTCTATCAGCGGAACCCACATAGGGCATGGCTCTCCCGTGACAGTAATGTCCGGATACAGCTTCTGGATCTCCAGCACATAGCTCTCACTCTTTATCGTTCCCACCGTGGCAAAGATACCAACATGGCGGCTCTGCGTGATATGTCCGATACATTCTGCCGTAGGACGTATAACTCCGAGCACTCGTCTCTTGGGGTCGATACCCGGAAGGTCGTTCTGCTGTATAGTGCGCAGTGCCTTTGCCGATGCCGTATTGCAGGCTAAAATCACGAGGTGGCAACCAAGGTCAAAGAGTTTCATTACGGCCTCTCTCGTAAACTGATATACTATATCAAAAGAGCGTGGTCCGTATGGTGCTCTTGCATTGTCGCCGAGATACAGATAATCGTACTGCGGCATGAGCTGCCTCATCTGATGAAGTATTGTCAGACCTCCGTAACCAGAGTCAAACACTCCAATAGGACCTGGAGATTCCAAAAGTTTCATAATGCAAGATTTTTAGATGTTAGCTTTTATTTTAAAGCGTCGGCAACGAGGATATTGATGTCGTCCCCCTTGGTGCTGTCCACATACGGACAAGCCTCACCGTCGGTATTCAGGACGAACGCATAACCACGTTCTGCACCAATCTTCTTAACAGCCTCGCGCACCTTTGCCTTCAGCGGGCCATAGGCATCGTTCTCTGCCTGGGCGAGCAAACGGTTTGCCTCGTCCTTGAACTTGAGATTCTTATGAAGCAGTTCCTGTAGCTCTGCCTGTCGCTTGTCAAGGATTACGGGATCCATGGCACGCTGGTTCTCAAGGAAATCCTCATATTTGGTATTGAACTCTTTCTCCGCCCGCTTCAGTTCTGCATCATACTGTGTGCGTAGCTTGTCTATGTTGGCAAGTGCCAGTCCATAGTCGGGCATAGACTTAAGAGCTGTATCGAAACTGAAATAGGCGAACTTGAAATCCTGTGCGTTAGCGGCAAGTGATACTACCGCCATGAGCAACGCTACGATTGTCTTCTTCATACTGTCTGTCTTCATTCGTTTATAATAATACCCTTAAAAGCAAAATGTGTCAAAAGCAAGGAGCCATCAAGCGCAATCCCTTACTTTTGACACACTCCGTATGATATACGTCTGTCAATATACCGTTTGTATATCTATTACTTCAGCTTGTTGATTTCAGCCTTAACCTCTGCTGTAACATCCTTGCTGAGAGTATCGCTGATATAAGGAATGCCACTTGAAAGGTCCATGATATAAACATATCCGCCAGCCTTGCCGACATTCTTGATAGCAGTCTGGAGCTTTGTCACGATAGGCTGCATCTTCTCGTTCTGGAGCTTCTGCAAAGCCTGGCTGTTGTCCTGCTGTGCCTGCTGGAACTTCTGCATGAGCTGCTGGATGCTTGCCTCGGTCTCATTGCGCTTTGTCTCGTTCATTGTAGCCTTTGTCTTGTCGTACTCGTCGTACTTCTTCTGGATCTCATCCTGCATAGCCTTCAGGTCGTTGTCGTAAGCCTTTGCCTGTCCTTCAACCTCAGCACGAGCCTTAATAAAATCCGGCAGGCTTTCCATAACAGCCTGTGCGTTGACGTGTCCGAACTTCTGAGCGAATGTTGCCATAGGAGCAAACAGCATCAACATCAAAATCAGTTTCTTCATTTTCTTGTTTATTTGTTATGTTATTAATAATATTCTTTCTCCCTTTTGCTTTCCAACTGCAAGACTGCCACATTATTATATATATAGGTGGCAATCGGTCTGCAAATGTAATATGTTTTTTTCTTACCTACAAATTAATTTGAAGAATATCCCAACTTAGTAAGTACTTCATTGCTTATATCTACCTTTGGAGAAGCAAATATGATGCCGGTGTCTGACGCTCTGTCAAGTACGAGCGAATAGCCACGCAAGTCGCTGATGTCCTTCACGGCATTGTATATCTCCTCCTGTATAGGGGTCATCAGACTGGTGCGTTTCTTGTATAGCTCACCCTCCGGACCGAAGTATTTCTTCTTCAGTTCGCTGGCTTCTTTCTCCTTTGTGAGTATCTCTTCCTGACGTGCCTTCTTCTGTTCCTGCGAGAGGAAGACAGACTCGTTCTGGTAGTTCTTGTACATCGTCTGTACTTCTGTGCCTATAGCGTCCACCTCAGCCTGCCATTTCTTTGCCACCTGCGAGAGCTGTTCGTTGGCACGTTCGTATGCCGGAATATTCTTCAGGATATATTCCATGTCGATGAGAGCGAACTTCTGTGCGCTCATTCCCAATGCTGACACCAGCATCACTGCGATAATCAATAATTTCTTCATTGTCATTATTTTTCTGTTTAGAACTCCTGTCCAAGTATGAAGTGGAACTGTGAGCCACCTCTCTTGTAAGAGCTTCCGTTAAGAACCTTGTCGAAACCGTAAGCCCAGTCGATGCCCATCAGTCCTACCATAGGTAAGAAGATTCTGACACCGATACCTCCTGAACGCTTCATGTCGAAAGGATTGAACTTCTTTGTGTCGCTCCATGCGTTACCAGCCTCAAGGAATGTGAGACCATAGATGGTTGTATTGCCGAGTAGGAACGGATAGCGCAGCTCCATAGTGAAGCGGTCGTAAGCATAGCTGTTGTAACCTACCGTACCGTTCTCATATCCACGGAGTCCGATAGTCTCTTCTGCATAGCCTGAAGAATAACCACTCATACCGTCACCACCGACATAGTATGTCTCGAACGGTGATTTCTTATGCTTGTTGTATGAACCGAGGAGTCCCATCTCTGCACGTGTCATCAGCACGAGACACTTCTGTCCGTTGGTGAGGGCGGTAAACATACGTGCCTTGAACTTCCACTTGTGATATTCTACCCAGCGGTATTTCTCCTGCTGCTCGTCCTTGTAGTTTGGAGAGTTGCGGTCTGTTGCCAGATGCTCATAGTCTTTCTTCTGGAACTTAGACCATGGTGGAGTAACAGTAACCGAAGCCATGAACTCTGAACCACGGCGTGGGAAGAGCTGGTTGTCGGTAGATGTACGTGAGAGCGAGAGGCTCAGGTTCAGGTTGTTACAGTTACCGTCCGATACGATGAAGTACGACCAGTTCTTGAGCATATATCTCTGATAAGAGAGTTCTGCCGACAGCTGGAAGTAGTCATCAGGCCAACGCAGACGTTTTCCCCAACCTACTGACACTCCGAAGAGCTCTACATACTTGTCCGGGTCGAGATAATTCTCGTAGTTATAGTTGTAGCTGCTTCCATAACCATAGTAGTTATAGTAGTAGTTGTACATCGACGCACTGTTGTAGAAGTTGCTGTTCACGTCGGTCTGCTTTGAGAAGTATGCTCCAACGGTGAACTGTATCGGTCGCTTTCCTCCGAACCAGTTGGTGGAGTAGCTTGCGTTATACGACTGGTAGTACGAGCCATTGGTCTGTGCGCCGAGCGACAGTGTCTCACCATCACCGATAGGCATGATGCCTCTATGCTCACGGTTCTTGTTGAAGAGGTTGCGCATAGAGAAGTTGTTGAGCTTCAGTCCCACACGTCCTATGACACCTGTCTGTCCCCAACCGAGCGAGAACTCTATCTGGTCGTTGGACTTCTGCACGAGTCCGTAGTTGATGTCCACCGTTCCGTCTTCCGGATTAGGCTGCACGTCAGGGTTTATCTGCTCCGGGTCGAAGTGTCCCATTGAGGCAAGCTCTCTGACGGTACGCTGCAAGGCTTCCTTAGAGAAGAGGTCGCCAGGCTTGGTACGAAGCTCACGACGGATAACATTCTCATACAGTCTGGTATTACCATTGATGCGCACTCGGCTGATGTGAGCCTGCTGTCCTTCATAGATACGCATCTCAAGGTCGATGGAGTCGCCTACGATGTTCACCTCTGTGGGCTGCAGGTTATAGAAGAGGTAACCGTCGTTCCAGTAGTTGTTGCCCACGGCATCCTCATCCTCGCTAAGTCGTTTGTTCAGAAGTTTCTGGTTATATACGTCACCCTTCTTCATACCGAGCACACGGCTCAGATAGTCGGTGGTAAACACTGTGTTACCGACCCATGTGATGTTACGGATAAAGTATTTCTTTCCTTCGTCTACTTTCAGATAGACGTTTACATGCTTCGGGTCGTTGTTCCATACGCTGTCTTCAAGTATTTCAGCATCACGGAAACCGAGTTCGTAGTATTTGTCGAGCAATGCCTGCTTACCTTCTTTATATCTGTCGGGGGTGAACTTGGTTGACTTCATGAAGCTTGCCATGGTTCCTGCCTCACGTATCTTTCCGAGAGCGCCTTTCGAGAAGAGTCCTCCCTTTATCTTCTTGGTCTTCAGCTCCTTGTTTCCCTCAATAACGATGTGGCGCACCTTTATCTTCTGCTTCTTGTCCACATCCACGTTCAGTATTACGTGGTTCTTGTTGGAGAGGTCATCCATCTGTGTGATGGTCACTTCCGCATTGTTGAATCCCTTGTCGTGGAAATAGTTTCCAGCAAGAGTCTTTGCACGGTCTATCATGTTCGGAGTAATCTGGCTACCTTTCAGCAGTCCGAGCTTCGTCTCGAGGTCTTCTCTCTCCGACTTCTTCACTCCCGAATAGTTTATCACCGACACACGAGGTCTTGTAGCAAGATAGAAATGGAGATAAACCTTGTCGCCGATGAGCGAGTCGGCAGCCACGGTAACCTTTGAGAAGAGTCCGTGTCTCCAGTATCTCTTCACGGCATCCGTCACCTCCTGTCCTGGAAGTGTAATCTCCTGCCCCACAGACAGTCCTGAGATACCTGCAAGCATATAGTCCTCATAGCCTTCCACTCCGGATACGGCGATGCCTCCTATCACGCAGCTTCTTGGTGTTCCGGCATACGTAATGTCTGGATTAACGATTTTTTCCTGTGCCGTTGCACTTATTGTCATCAGCACTGCCGCCACACTAAGCAGCAGTCTGTTTATTGTCTTGTTCATCGTTTGTCTCTATATATTATCTTGTTTCAATTTTCTTCTTCGCTTTCCACTTGTTCCTCTGTCTTTCCGAATCGTCTTTGCCTGTTCTGATAGCTTGCTATAGCCTTGTGCAAGTCCTCTTCGGCAAAGTCGGGCCAGTAGGTGTCGCAGAAGTACAGTTCTGAATATGCTATCTGCCATAACAGATAGTTGGATATTCTGAGTTCCCCACCGGTACGGATAAGTAGGTCGGGGTCGGGCATGAAATTGGTGGTCATGTTCCGGCTTATCAGCTCCTCGGTGATGTCTTCCGTCTTTAGTTTTCCTTCTGCCACGAGGGTGGAGATATTCTTTACGGCTCTTGTTATTTCCCATCTTGACGAGTAGCTGAGAGCGATGGTCATGGTCATTGCCTTGTTGTTTGCCGTATGGTCTATCGTCTCCTGCAGCTTGTCCTGCACCACTTCCGGTAGTCGATCTATGTCTCCTATCACCTGGAAGCGCACATCGTTCTTCATGAACAGCTCGTCTTCCAGTGCGGTAAGCACGAGTCCCATCAAAGCAGCCACCTCGTCAGCGGGGCGGTTCCAGTTTTCTGTTGAGAAGGTGTAAAGGGTGAGGTACTTCACTCCTAACCTTGTGCACTCCGAGGTTATGCGCCTCACTGTCTCCACTCCGGCCTGATGTCCATAGCTTCTCTCCTTGCCACGCTCCGTTGCCCACCGTCCGTTTCCATCCATGATGACGGCGATATGCTCCGGAATGCGGTTCATATCCAATGTTATGTTTGGGTTATCAGTCATATTTGTCACTGTTGCATGTTCTACATTTCTGCATGAAGCTGTATGTCAGCGTCAGTTGCAGAGCCGAGTAGCAGTCTGTATTTTTGAACAGCCCGCTGCTCTTTATCATATAGGGGTCTTTCACCCCGTCGAGTTCATCACTTAATGAGAAGTGTACCGCCCATTCCAGTCCGAGGTTCACTCTCTTGCCGAGCTTGTATTTCACTCCCACTCCCAACGGGAAATTTCCGGTAAACACGCCTTTCTCTTCCGTCTTCACGTATGTTGCGCCAAGACCTAAGAACACGAATGGTGTCAGACGCTGCGCACCACGGTAGTCTTTTCCTGTGCCGTAGGGCCAGAAGTTATATTCGTATGTCAGCGACAAGTCCATGAGCGTGTTGTTGAAATCATACTGCGTCTGCTGAAAGTCGGGATAGTATGTTTCCACGTCTTTCGAGCTTCCTTTAAGCTTGCCGTACATAAGGTTCAGCTTCAGTCCCATGTATGGGTTGAACACGCGGCGCAGCACTATGGATGCTCCGGGCTGCATGTTGCTCGTTATGCTTCCGTTGAAGTCTCCCTCATAGCTCACCAGTCCCAGTCCGGCTCCTATCTCCATCTTATACATGTCGTCTTCCTGTGCAGAAGCCGGCACGACAAGCATCCAGAGGAGCAGCGCAAGTCCTATACCTTGCCTTCTCTGCCGGAGCAGCGTTGCTGTAAACTTTCGGATAGATGCAAACATTTTCCTATACCTTATTATATATATTATATGAGAGCCTCTTCATGAGGGCGCAACCTCTTGAGATTACTCGTTAAACGACTTCTGCTCCGTTTTCCATCCGTAGCGGTTGATGCGCATCTTCCACACCTCGCCAGTCTGCAATGACACGAGCCATATATGGTTGTCCTTGTCTGCCGCCATAGCGACGGTGTTTGCATCCACATCCTTTGAGAAGTCCTTCGGCAGAGTGAACAGACGGCTTGGCTTCCAGGTCAGTCCCTGGTCGGTGCTGCAATAGAGCTTGTTGTAAGGCTGTGCCTTGCTGCCGTTCTGTCCCTCGCCGCCAATGGCATACAGCTTGCCGTCGAACACCATAACGGAGAGACCCTTCATGTTAGGGAGCATGTATTTGTTCTCACCTTCATACTGCGACCACTGGTAAGAGTCCACACTCTCGCTCTTGTCTTCGAGCTTGCCCCATACCACAGCGGCAGTGTCGCCCTGCTGGGCATCGCCGATCATCAGCACACGCTCCACGTCCTTGTTGGTCTTCGAAGGCAGTGTACACACTGTTACATTCTCTACCGGCAGGGCTGTCGCCTCGCCATCGAGGGTTGCGGCGGTCCACTTCACGCCATCCGCAGAAGATATTATTCCCGAAGACGTTGTGGCATAGAGCTTGCCGTTGCCTGCTCCCACAAGACGCTTCACGTCGTTGAAGCCTTCTGTCGCCGGCTTTTCCCATGTACGTCCGTCAGCTGCACGGAACAGGTTGCCCTGGTTATAGAGGTAGATATAATTGTTGAAGACTGCTATATTCTTGCAGCCCTCGGCTGTAAACACCATGTTCATGTTGGAGCCGGTCACTCTCCACGACTTGCTGTCATCATTGATGTCTTTCACGGCAATATACATATTGTGGCTGTCGGCAATAGCCATATACATCTTGTCGCCCATCGGCAGAAGCTTTGTGTCTGATGCCACGCCGGACATTCCGCCCACAATCTCCGCTACCGACTGACGATGCCACACGAAAGAGTCTGGCTGTTCTTTATGCACATTCAGCCTTACCTCATAGTTTCGGTAGTTTGTACCGTCGGTGGAATAGACACGGAACTCTCTCGGCACCGAGAAGTCAACAGAGTCACTGGTATAATAGTCGAGTGTATCCTTGTCCGTATCCTTCTTCTTCAGTCTCTTCAGAGCAAGGATACCGGCGTTCTTTGTGCTTACAGCACATACCACTTTCCTGAAGTTCACTCCTGCCGGCAGAGAGTCTACATTGTAAACCTCATGCTTCAGCTGGTCGATGGTCAGCTTATACTTGCTGCAGTCTACTGTGGTAGTAGAGTCTGTGCCGTCGGTATTTTTCTTTATCGTATCGCCGTTGTTATACAGATATGTCTTGTTGAGGGTTCCCAACGAGAATGATGTTATTGCCGCATCACCATAGTACACAATATTACTGTCGTCAGTATCATCACTGAGACACGAAGCCAACATGAAAACTCCTGCGAACAGTAATGTCAACGATATGAACTTTCTTTTCATCTTTCTTATAATAATAAATTTAGCTGCAAATTTAATGAGAAAATTTCAAAAATCCACCTTATACAATGCTTTATTATCTTAATTATAATATTATTAAGATTTCAATCGCTCTCTTTCTCTACAAAATGGCGTCTTTTACAGTTCTATAGCCACATGCCGACGACAGCAAGGCGGCAAAGTACCGAATTTTAAACTGAAGGCTTCTGATATTGTAGCTGACCGGAAAAATCAACCACTTGGTTTTCGTTGGGAAACCGGTCCGTTTTCATCATAAAACCAACCCACTTTCGTCGAGCGATCAGGCTGCTTTTATTTCAGGGCGAAATTAGCCTCAAATAGAAATTACGTAACTTTCTATGAGAGGTTGACTTTTCCTGATTTTACTAGACACTTTCTTGCTTTATTAACTGAACCTATAG